>Ga0209692_10002170_pt1 | contig 22743 bp, 23 predicted proteins | sample tdDd472_FD_187129 | JGI IMG/M metagenome (GOLD analysis project Ga0209692, IMG submission 187129) | Marine sediment microbial communities from the Atlantic coast under amendment with organic carbon and nitrate - tdDd47.2 (SPAdes)... | ecosystem: Environmental > Aquatic > Marine > Coastal >... | reverse complement strand
TATCAGAATATGTAGAACTTTTTATACAGTCAGTAAGAGCAAGAATTGAAGCTTATGCTCCTGCTACAGCACAAAAAAATATAAATCTTACAACTCTTGAGAACCTTGTTATCCCTATCTGTTCCCTCAAAGAACAAAAACAACTCGTATCTATGTTAGACGAATGCTTTTCTAAATTAGATCAAACAGAAAAAGACATAGAAACCCAACTCAAAAAGGCCGAAGCCCTTCGCCAATCTATTTTGAAAAAGGCTTTCTCCGGCAAACTGGTTGCCCAAGACCCAAACGACGAACCCGCCTCCGTCCTGCTCAACCGCATCAAAGCCGAGAAACAAAAGGGTAATAAGAAAGGAAAGGCAGCATGAGTAATTTAGATTACCAATTTTGGAACCTTATTCTAAATGCTTTTACTGCTATTGGAACTGTGGGGGCCGTTATCATTTCCCTATATGTCACACTCTGGCCTAAACGAAAATTCAAAATTCATGATGTAGGTGTCCGTTTGGAAATGAAAGTAAGGAAAGATAATCGCCCAGAGCTAATGAAAAGCGTTATCACTTTTGATATTGAAAATAAATGTGATGTCCAGATGCAAGTCTTTGATCTTCATACACACTATGTATTAGGTGAGAAGGAAGAAAGAGAAAACTGCGCGTCTTCCGGGCATATCATTTCTTTTACCAAATGTTTTATCCCGGCTAAAAGCCGATACAATGCAGCAACCATGATCCCCCATCATACATTGCCTAACGGCGCAATGAATGGCGTAAAAGATATAAAGCTTTGTCTTGGTACAAGTTTTGGTGAAAAGACGATAGATTTGCCGAAAAAATGGATATCAAATTATGTGCGAGCTATAGAAAAAAACAAAGATGAAACACTCCCTGATCAGGAGGCGTCATGACAGAACAGAATACTTTTAATCGTTGGTTTCAACGTAATGAATCCCATAAAAAACAGTCTGAAGATGCAAGAACCGAAAGCGATACCGATTATGCCCGTGTAATTCACTCGGCTTCATTTAGGCGCTTACAAGGAAAAACTCAGATTTTAAATTTGGGCGATAGTGATTTTTATAGGACGCGCTTAACGCATTCTTTGGAAGTATCGCAAATAGCGATGGGGATAGTCCGCCAACTAGACGATGATGCAGATGAAAAAATAAAAGAAATTCTGCCCGAATATACACAAATACAAGCAATTGGTTTAACTCACGATCTAGGACACCCTCCTTTTGGCCATGGTGGGGAAGTAGCTTTAAACTATTGTATGAGGGACCATGGAGGCTTTGAAGGGAATGGGCAAACATTAAGAATTTTGACTAAACTCGAAAAGTTCTCTGCTAACGCTGGAGCAAATTTAACGCGCAGAACTCTTTTAGGGATTCTTAAATATCCAGTCTCATACTCTGCCGCTTATAATTCATCTATAAACCCAAGACTATTAGATGAGCCTACCTCTATTAAGATTATAGATAGAAAAAAGTCAAAGCCGCCTAAATGCTATCTCGATACAGAACAGGAAGTTGTTGATTGGTTGCTAGAGGACGTTGATAAGGATGATCGCAAACGTTTTTGTGAATTGAAAGCTATTGAAAACAAGCACTCAAAAGCTATTCATAAGTCATTTGACTGCTCAATTATGGATGTCGCTGATGATATAGCATACGGTATCCACGACTTGGAAGATGCTATAAGCCTTAATCTGCTTACAGAAAAACAATTCAGAGAGGATGTGACTGAAGAAAACTCGGCTCAGTTTCTTGATGCACTGAACGAGAAGTATCCTGATGAATTTAGTAACGATGTGTACGATGGCTTTGTAAACAAGCTGTTCTCAGATAATAAAACCAGAAAACGACAGATTAGCAGACTCGTGCATCACTTTATTACCCACGCAGAGGTGTACGAAGTGGATGGTTTTAAAGAACCTATGCTTTGTTATAGAGTAAGAATTAAGGATAAAAACAAAAAGCTACTAGATGCACTTAAAGATTCCGTACTAAAGAGGGTAATTATGAGCCCTAACGTTCAACAACTGGAATTTAAGGGCCAGAAAATGGTAGTTTCAGTTTTTGAAGTACTTGCATCAGAGCCAGAAGCGTTCCTTCCCGCAGACATGATAGAACTTTATGAAGAGAACAAAGATATCCGCGTAATTTGCGATTATATTGCCGGAATGACTGATGGTTTTTTGCTAAAAACCTATGATCGCTTGTTTAGTCCTCGTATGGGGTCTGTTTTTGATAAACTATAGGAAAGATAAATGAACACAGCATCAATTATATCCAAAGTATGGAGCTTCTGCACCACCCTGCGTGACGATGGTGTAAGCTATGGAGATTACCTAGAGCAGCTCACTTATCTCATCTTTTTGAAGATGGCTGACGAATATTCCAAACCGCCTTATAGTAGAGATGTCGGGGTTCCTACTGAATATAGCTGGAAAAGCTTAAAAACTAAAAAAGGCGCTGAACTAGAAGTCCATTATGTTAGTTTGCTGCGGGAACTCTCTGCAAAAAAAGGTATGCTTGGCCAGATTTTCACTAAGTCACAAAACAAAATTCAAGATCCTGCAAAACTATTTCGGCTTATCGACATGATTGATGGCACAGAATGGGTAACCATGGGGGCAGATACTAAGGGCGATATTTACGAAGGGCTTTTGGAAAAGAATGCCGAAGACACCAAGTCCGGCGCTGGCCAGTACTTCACTCCTCGGACACTTATCAAAGCCATGGTAGAGTGCGTGCGCCCCGAACCGGGCAAGACGATTGCTGACCCTGCATGTGGCACAGGAGGATTTTTCCTCACCGCCTATGATTTTATTACAAATCCTAACAATTACGCCCTCGATAAAGACAAGAAGGCTTTCCTGAAACATGAAACTTTTGCAGGAAACGAAATTGTCGCAAATACCCGCCGCATGTGCCTTATGAATATGTTTTTGCACAATATAGGAGAAATTGATGGAGAAAGTATGATTTCTCCTAATGATGCTCTTGTGGCTGATGGAGGACAACGTTTTGATTATGTGCTTGCTAACCCACCCTTTGGCAAGAAAAGCTCTATGAGTTTTACCAACGAAGAAGGTGAACAAGATAAAGAAGATTTAACCTACAACCGTCAAGATTTCTGGGCAACCACTTCAAACAAACAGCTTAATTTTGTGCAGCATATTCGCACAATGATGAAAATATCAGGGCAAGCTGCTGTTGTTGTGCCTGATAATGTATTATTTGAAGGCGGTGCAGGAGAAACTATTCGCCGTAAATTACTGCAAAATACAGAGCTACATACAATTTTGAGGCTTCCTACAGGTATTTTCTATGCTAATGGCGTAAAAGCTAACGTCTTGTTCTTTGATAACCGAGAGGCCAGCCCTAATCCATGGACAAAGGAAGTTTGGTATTATGATTACCGCACTAATGTTCATCACACATTGAAGAAAAAACCAATGCGAGATAGCGATTTAGAGGACTTTGTTAAATGCTACAAACCTAGAAATCGTCATGAGCGTAAAGAAACATGGGATGAAAATAATATGCCAGATGGTCGCTGGCGGAAATTCACATACGAAGAGCTAACGGCTCGCGACAAAACAAGTCTCGATCTTTTCTGGCTTAAAGATAAGAGCCTCACCGATCTTGATAATTTGCCTGAGCCAGATGAGTTAGCCGCAGAGATAATTGAGAATTTAGAGGCTGGATTAAATAGCTTCAGGGAAGTTTTAGAAGCTTTGAATGAAGCGGCATAATAAAAGAGGATAAAATGAAAATATCAAGCGTTTTAGAAAAAATTGACGAAAAGCAACTTTTTATACCAGCTTTTCAACGGGAATATGTCTGGAAGAAAAATGATGCTAAGCAACTTATTGATTCATTAATAAAAGAATACCCTGTCGGAACATTATTAACGTGGGAAACTAATACTCCACCAGAATTAAAGGGTAATCATAAATATGATAAAATGCAGGGTGCCGTAAAACTTCTTCTTGATGGTCAGCAGCGTATTACTACGCTTTATATGCTTATCAATGGAGAATTGCCTCCATATTACAAAGCCAACGAAATCATGCACGATGTAAGGGGTCTTTTTCTTAATATTAAAACTTTAGAGCTTTCCTATTACATGAAAACCAAGATGGAGAATGAACCACTTTGGCAAAATGTTACGGATATTTTTCAAAAAAAGCTAACAGCATTTGATATCGTCAGATTAGCAGAGGACAAAATGAATGGCGAGCGGCTAGACCGCGAAAATCAAGATTTAATTTTACAAAACATATCAAAAATCGAAAAAATACTAGATCGTGATTTCCCAGAGCAGACGATACCTGCAAAAGCGAGCATAAAAGAGTCCATTGATATATTCTATAAAGTTAATGCCAGCGGTGTCTCTCTTACAGATGCAGAGTTGGCTCTTGCTCAAATTTCTGGTTATTGGGCAGAAGCACGCGATGTTTTCAAAACAAAACTGGAAGACCTAAAAACGCAAGGATTTCCACTGAAATTAGACTTTATTGTTTCGGCCTTGCTCGGTTGTTTATATCACTCTGGTTCTGAAATGCATAAACTGCACACTGAGAGTAATAAAGAAAAGCTTATTAAGGCTTGGACACTGTTAGATGAGAAAGTATTGGACTATGTATTAAATATTATACGTTCGAAGGCCTATGTAGACCACACCAAAGAAATGGGTTCACCGTATTCTCTCATTCCGTTAATCGTTTACTGCTATGATAACGAAGGACGAGCATTAACAGATATTGAAATTAAAAAATTTATTAAGTGGTTTTATTATTCTCAACTGAGAACAAGATATACAAGCCAACTAAAACAAAAACTTGATAGAGACTTACGCGTTCTGCAAGAATCTGAACAACCTTTCGATGATTTGTTATCCGTAATTGAAGATGATAGTCGACTTAAAATCCTACCGACTGAATTTGTAGGTCGAGGAATACAGCACCCCCTATTTGCTATTATGCGTTGGTATTTCAAAAGCATAGGATCTGTTTGTTTTACAACTGGCATGAGTATTCATCAAAATATGGGGAAAAAGTATCAACTAGAATATGACCACATCTTCCCCTACTCAAAACTAAAGAAAGCAGGATATAACCAAGACAATAGAAACAAGTATGCTCTGGCGCACGAAATTACTAATAGAGCTATTCTGACGCAAACGGCGAATAGAGAAAAATCAGCAACTCCTGCATGTGACTATCTTAAGTCCGTTCAAGATAAGTTCCCTAAAGGATTAAAGCTACAAGTCATCCCCGAAAGTGAAGAGCTTTGGAAAATTGACAGTTATGAAACCTTTTTACAAAAAAGACGAGAAATGCTTGCAGAAGAGCTGAATGCTTTCTTAGAAAATATTACTGAAACTTCTGAGCCACAGTTACGCGTTGATATTCGAGATTTAATAAATCGCGGAGAATCTGGTGAGCTTGAGTTTAAATCCAGCCTTCGTTGGTGTTACAAAAACGATGAAGAAAACAAAAAACTGGAAGAAGTTATTATAAAAACCATAGCAGCTTTTGGTAACAGTTATGATGGGGGAACACTTTTAGTAGGTGTGAAGGATGATGGTGACGTTTTAGGGCTAGAAAATGATTATACAACGTTAAAAGGCGACAAAGACAAATTTGAGATGCACTTAAGGAATCTTATTAGCAACCACTTTGACGGCACTTTTTCATCATCACGCGTGAATATTTCTTTCCCTGAGGTCGATGACGAAGAGATATGCCGAGTTGACATCACTCCTTCAGCTAAATTGCTGATATTCAATGCCAGAGATAAACATGGAAAATTAGAAGAAATAATATACCGTCGTAATGGAAACCAAAGCTCAATTGTTCCTACAAGTGAATTACAAGACTTTATACAGGATCGGTTTTCTAAACAATAAAGTTGAAATAGCTCAAAAAACTTAAAATCACCACAACACTTGCGGGGGCACTATTACGCAACAAGCATGCCACATCTCGATAAAAAAGGTGCTGCCCTTCTTAAATCAACAATATCAAATTCTAACGCACCAAAAACACGGACACCAGTCGGACACACACAAATAAAAAGCCCCAATTAAGGGGCTGGTTTTATCTAATTTATCGTTTTAAATCAATTGGTTGCGGGGGGTAGGATTTGAACCTACGACCTTCAGATTATGAGACAGATAGTCAAATTTTCTTATTCAATTTCCAAAATCGATGTTATCGCCTTAGTGGCTATCTAAATAATCTGCCCAATTGAGAACGCTCTCAAACTTCGTTAAATTTTACACAGCACCTAAACAATACTGCATCAAACAAACGGCTACTTTCCAGAATTGCTAGATCAAAACCTATCGCATTTTTTGGAAAAGCCCTTAAATATAGAGAAAATATGGTGCGGGCGGTCGGACTCGAACCGACACTCCCTAAGGAACGGCATTTTGAGTGCCGCGCGTCTACCAATTCCACCACGCCCGCAACGGCTATACACATAGCTTATATAAAAAGAATCGACAAGAATATTTTTCAAAAAAACGAAGCTATTATACTTTTTCCTTATTTTTATGAGGTTTTACCTTACGCACATTAATAGCAGCAGCATCCAAGTTATTTTTTATATGTGATGCGTAATACTTTTCGATCATCTCAACACTAGTACGACAGTTCTTTGCAATTTGGTAAATGTCAGCACCTTCCATCAGGCGTAAACAAATATAGGTGTGGCGAAGACTGTAAGCTGTGCGCCTATTTCCCTCTCTATCAAATTTAAGGCCTTCTTCTTCAAGAATATTATTAAGAAGCTCACGGTGTGTTTTCGGAAAAACCAAATCCGTATGAGCAGGATCATTCCTTTTCTTCAATCGTTCAAATGGTCTAACTGCACCAACAGTACTTTTGCAATAGCCAACACCGCGCTTACCGCGCACCTCAATTTCTAGAATAGTTTCTTCGGTAGCCTCATCTTCAACAATGACAACATCCCTGTATTGAAGGCGCATCGCCTCGTCAGGGCGAAGTCCTGTATTCGCCATGAACAATACATAATCGTGAAGCTGCTCACATTGCCACTTATATCTTTTTCGTACTGGATTGTTCGCACGGCGGCGTGTTGCAGTATATAGCTGCCGATATTCTTCTGGTGAAAACCATGCTCGATGGGATATTTTACCAGACGATTTATACGGCTCTGAAAGGTCAGGCAATCGATCCAGCCACTCATGCCTAACAGCCGTTTTTAGAACCTGACGAAGTGCTACAATTTCTTGATGCATAGTGCTACGTGCGGGTGGTTTTCCTCGCTTTTCGATGGCTTGCTCACGCCGGTGAATTCTGTATTCTTGAACTTGTCCGGGCGTAATTTCAGAGAGCCCCATATCCCCGAAAAAGGGTATTAAGTTTACTTTTATTCTTAACTTTACTCCATCGACATAAGCCGAGCTTCTCTGACCTTCAGTAATCATTTCAAATTCACGCTCAAACTGCTTTGCTGCAATCTTGAAAGTTTTCTCGTTTCTAACTTCCCCGCGTTTGTGTTTGCCGTGCAATTCAAGATACCAGTCTTCTGCAAAGTCTTTGGCTTTAGATAGACTTTCTTCTTTTGTACTGACCCGTCTGTTTTTCCCAGCCAAATATGTAGAGCATTGCCAGCATGTGCTGTTCTCCCGCTTGTAAACATGCAGCTTCCCGCCCATTAATGTGTGTGTTGTCATGTTCTAAATCACTATGTCTAAAAATGTGTATTTTGTGTAACAGTTGTGTAAGTATATTTTGTTCACAAAATTGTGTCAAATTAGGTTCTAAGCAATTGATATTTAATGAAATTGTGTCTTTTGAAAATCTAGCTGTGTGCGATTTTGAATCCGGCGCGTCTACCAATTCCACCACAGGGGCCCTGAGTGTGTAGCTCTAAATTTTCACCAGATAATACCCATATTTATAAAATCTGCAAGGAATTATTGACTCTAACTTGGAACAAAATCATTTCCCTCTCGCCAATAGCATAAATATTTGCTATCTCAGTAGGCATGAAAGGCATATCCGACATTCTTCACAATATAGATGAAACGTTTACAGGCGAGCGCGTTAGCGTTGCTGCATTGCTTGACACTTTTCATGAACGTGGTTTTGGGTTTTTCATGTTCTTGTTTGCCTTACCCGCTGCTCTGCCGCTCCCTGCGGTTGGATATGGAACGATTTTAGGGATGCCTCTGGTCCTTTTAAGCATGCAACAAGCCCTTGGCCGCCGGACAATTTGGCTTCCCAGTTCATGGAAAGAAAAATCCATCAAACACGAGAAGCTTAAGGGCATGATAGATGGCGCTCTACCATGGACAAAGCGTTTGGAGTATATAATAAAGCCTCGTATGGAGTTCGTAACTTCAGGCATTTTCTTGCGAATAATCGGAGTGTTTGGGCTAGTTATGGCTTTATCGGTTTGCGTACCCCTACCACTAACAAATACGGTGCCTAGCTTTGGCATAGCTTTAATGTCTATAGGTGTGATTTCGCGTGATGGGCTGGCGGTCATAGCTGGTGCCATTATCGGAATGCTATGGGTTTGCGCCTTAGTCTTTATCATCAGTTTTCTAGGAACTGAAGGTATTGATTTTGTTAAAGAAGTGATCAAAGCATACATATAAATAATTACTTTGAGTTAAGGGCATTATTGTTTCATGAGCTTAATATTTAGTCTTATAATAAACCTTATTTCCAATCCCCTTATAACATTCAGCCTTATTGGTTTTTTATCATTTTTTGCGTTATTTACAGCATTATACGCAGAAACTTTTTTAAGCATTGAGCCAAGCATCTTATGTCTCTATCAACGCTATCCCTTTGCTATTGGAATATCTTTGGCGCTCATAGGACTAGGCATGCGTAAAAAAACCTTTATAGCGCGTATATTATTTGTGATGAGTGGTGTTAGCTTTCTAGTCAATAGCAGTATCGCTCTTTATCAATCTGGAATCCAACTGGACTGGTGGACATCGGGAATAGAAGCTTGCTCCACTACATTTTTTGCCGAAGACGCATCACCGCAAAACATCTTGGCAAATATTATGAGCGCACCACTTGCTTCATGTGACGAGATACAATGGGCAGATCCAACTTGGGAGCTAACCATTGCTAATTACAATGCTGTTTTTTGCTTTGGATTATTTGTCTTTTGCTTGTTGGCAGCTTGGTTTGTAAATAAACCTACAAATTAGTCATCTGAAAGTTCCGTATCCCAATAAAGAAAGTCGCCCCAGCTTTCATGCAGAAAGTTCGGAGGAAAGGCACGGCCTGTATCATGCAGCTCATAGATCGAGGGCTGACGCGGAGAGGTAAGCGGAAACATGCTTATATCTTCCGGCAGGCTGCTACTTTTTTTGGTATTACACCCACGGCAAGCGGCAACGATATTACTCCAATTAGTACGTCCGCCTTTGGATCTAGGAATAATGTGATCAAAGGTTAGTTCGTGTGTCTTGCGTGGTTCTCCGCAATACTGGCACGTCCAGCGATCACGCAAGAAAACATTAAAGCGCGTGAATGCCGGCATTCGGGATATACGAACATATTCTTTAAGCGCCAAAACAGAAGGCAATCTCATTTCTATTTCAGGAGAACGGACGGTTCGTTCATACTCCGAGACAATATTTACGTTACCACGAAAAATGGCCTTAACAGCTTCCTGCCAAGACCATACAGATAAAGGATAATAACTCAAAGGTCGGTAATCCGCATTTAAAATCAAAGCACAACATCGCTCTAACGGTATGGCCGCACTCCTACTCATTAGCGCCTCTCCCATATATGCCCGTTCTCATCTGTGGACAACAACACGTGAAATACGTGCCACAAAGGTTCTGGCGTCATTGTAACATAATTACCCTTGTTCTTAAAAAAATAAATGCTTTACATTTATTTTTGCCCTCACACATCGGGCATACTTCGGCTATCGCCGCCTCGCACTTGCTCGGTACAATTTAAAAAAAGCATATGCCTTTTTCAAATCACTGAACTATTTTAGGATTTTTTGCAAAAACTCCAGACCACTATCAATTCCTACTTGATCGATGGAATGCGTCAGGCCGGGCGTTGTATGCCCATCTACTTCGTATTTATGCTCTTGCAAGACTTCCATTGCGTGATCCCATGACTTAACAGGAACCACATCATCGGCCTGCCCATGGATCAAACGCACAGGCATACGCTTAAGATCTTCGCTTTTAGTATCCGCCTCCCAAAGAAGCGCGCCTGAATATCCCAAAATACCGGCTATCGTATCTTTCAGACGCGGCGCGGTGTACAGGCTAGTCATGGTTCCTTGTGAAAACCCAAGCAATACAAGTTTACTATAAGGAACATTGATGCGTTCTATCAAAGCTTCAATAAATTCTTCAACCAACGGAAATGCATTTTGCACACCAGCAAGCATCGGGGCTGGATCATATGATTGCAGCGAAAACCATTGATACGCATCTGGATATCCCGGAGGCACCATATCACAGGCAAAAGGAGCATCAGGGGATATAAACTTTGTATCAGGCAACCCAGCGGCCAACATTGGAGCCAATGAGATCAGATCTTTTCCATTTGACCCTACACCGTGAAGCATGACAACAAGAGATTTAGCATCTCCGTCCTGAGGTCCGTATTCGTAATAATTTGATATAGCCATAAATCTCCCCTAATAATAAGGCATTGCAACACAATAGGAGATCATAACGATGCTGAATAAAAAAGAAAGCCTGCTTTTTTTGTTTTGTCTATCCGCCCTGTTTTTTGTTTCTAGCACTGCGCAAGCACAAGAACTAGCGAGCGAGAATAAGCAGTATTTAAGCGTCTCCCATGAAAATGATATGTTCGGAGGAGATTCTGACCGCTACTACACCAGCGGAGTGCGCATTACATGGTTTGATTCCGACATCGAGGTCCCTCCGGGAATTGACATGCTGGCTGATAAAATCCCAACTTTTGACCTAAACGATAAGACATTTACCTTTTATACATTTGGGCAAAACCTTTATACTCCGGCAGATATAAGAGTGCGCGCACAACCCCAAAACGATCGTCCTTGGGCAGCATTTCTATATGGCTCGGTTGGACTAGCCACCCCCTCCTATAGAGCAGATAACTCTCTATCTCATGTTGATGAACTGGAATTTACCCTTGGCGTTGTCGGCCCGGAAGCTCTGGGCGAGCAATCACAAAAATTTATACATAAGCATATCAGCGATTCCCCTATTCCCCAAGGGTGGGACAACCAGCTCGACTTTGAGCCGGGCTTCATTGTGTCATGGCAGCGACGCTTTCCTTTTGAATGGGAAGAACAATTCGGCCCCGTGCATGCACGGCTGGAACCTAATCTCTCGGCCTCGCTGGGCAATATCCGCACCAATATAGGCGCCGGAGCTACGCTGGTTTTCGGCTCTGATAGAGAGCTAGATACACCGACGCGCGTGCGCCCTGCTATTCCGGGAACAGGCATATTCCTCTCGCAGGACGATACATTTAACTGGCAGCTTTTCGCTGGCATAGAAGGACGGCTTGTCGGGCGGGATATTTTTCTGGATGGTAATAGCTTTTCCAACAGCCATAGCGTAGATAAAGAGTATACCGTCGGAGACTTAAGTACCGGTATTTCCCTATTCTACGATGATTATCGGTTGTCCTATACGTTTAATGTCCGCTCCAAAGAATTTAAGGATCAAGACGAAGACAGTATATTCGGCTCTGTAACTCTTACAAAAAGGTTTTAGGCTAAAAGATTTTAGAAATTTATTATGGTATACCCTATACTTTCTTGAAAGTGCTGCTAAAATGCTGCGTATGCTTCCATATAAGAAAAAGATTTTAAGGACTTAAGGTGAACAAGAATGAAATATGATCTTTTACACATTCAAGGAAAGCCCTACGTTTTGGTTCCGCTGCATGATTACCGTAAAATGACAAGTGCTGATAGCACAACGCAACTTCCAGATTCTGTTTTGGATGAAATTTCTGCACAACAAGCACATCCAATTAAGATCATTCGTAAATACCGTGGTATGACACAAGCAAATCTAGCCGAAAAATCCGGGATTTCCCGCCCTTATCTAACAGAGATAGAAACAGGTAAAAAAGACGGCTCCCTGCGTGCAATGAAAGCCATTGCCGACGCGCTAGAAGTTAGCGTGGGTGATTTGGCTTAAGTTAGTGTAGCAAAACTCCCTAAACCAAACTATTTCTTAATACTATACTCCCGATCATGAGAAAGTGCTGGCAAAGCTGTACGTGTTTTGCCAATTTCAGCAAAATCAAGATCCGCCATAATGATGCCTTCACCCTCTTCTTTTTGCGCCAGAATTTTACCCCATGGACTGATAATCATCGAATGACCATAAGTTCTGCGGCCTCCTTCATGCAGACCAACCTGCGCTGGAGAAACTACAAAGCTACCTGTTTCAATTGCACGGGCACGCTGAAGTATTTCCCAATGAGCCTTTCCCGTTGGCACTGTAAAAGCCGAAGGGATGCACATCAAATTTGCTCCAGCATGTGCCAAAGAGCGATACAAATACGCAAAACGCAAATCATAACAAACGGACATACCAGCTACGAAATAATTGTTAATACGTGAGACAACGGCTTCATTCCCCGCTGTCACGACATCGCTTTCTTTATAAACTTCACCGCCCGGCAAATTAGCATCAAAAAGGTGAATTTTGTCATATTTGGCTTGTATCTTACCTTTAGAGTTAAAAAGATAACTGCGATTTATAAGCTTATCATCTTCATTGCACACACAAATAGAACCAATCAAAAGCATAATTCCAAGCTCTTCGGCCAAAGCAGCAAATACGGTCAACCCGGGATGATCCTGCTCTTTTGGTGTTGTGTCACGCTTCTTTGATAAGGGATGCATCATGTAACAAGTGTTTTCAGGCGTAGCCACAAACTGCGCCCCCAGCCCGGCGGCTTCACGAATATAGGCACTGGCTTTATCTATATTACGCTCTATATCGGCGCTGCTGTTCAATTGCAAACAAGCTACTTTCAGAAGTGTTTCTGTCATCTTTTAACCCTTAAATCAGATAGTTATTTTTCTCTCGCAAGTTAATCACGCTTTTATAATTTTATCTAGCGCCTCTTTTATCTAATTCACTGGAATATTTTGTTTGTTACAGTTTTATAAATAATATTTTTCAAATCACTAAAAGTCGTCCTTAACAACACGCGCAAGAGTTAGAACATGCACCGCCCCTGCGCCTCCTGATTTCAACGCTTTTGTACATTCATTAATGGTAGCGCCAGTTGTATAGACATCATCAATCAAAACAATAGTCTTTCCCTTAATTTTTGCATTGTACTTTTCTTTAAGCGCAAAAGCTTTTCGAACATTTTTACGGCGCTCATCAGTGCTTAAATACCCTTGAGATGGCGTTGCCCTAGTGCGGGTCAAAACATCAGGAAAAGAGTTTATTCCTGTTATTTTCTCCAACCCTTTCGCAAGTATAGCAGCCTGATTATAACGCCGCGCCCTTAAGCGAGAACGATGAAGCGGCACAGAAACAAGCACATCCGCCTTGGGTAAAAACTCCCTTCCGGCACTTTGCAGCCATGGCGAAAAATTTTGTACAAGATGCGTTTTATCGCCATGTTTAAAACTCAAGATCATCTTGCGGCTCATATCATCATAAATAAATGCAGCACGCGCAGAATTATAAAGCGGAGCTTTTTCAATACAGCTCATGCATAGCTCGCCGCTTTCCTCTTGTCCTTGCGCGTCCTCCTGCCTATCAAATGAAAATGGCATCCCGCAACGCCTACAATAAGGCGCAGATATAAAATTGAGAGAGCGCCATGCTATCGCTGAAAGAGTTCCTTGATAATCAACGTTATCCCCTGTAATCGGGCAACGTGGCGGCAAGATAGTATCCAAACCTTTGCGCGCCAGATCCAGCGCTTGCGTATAAACAGGAAGACGATTCATAGAACCTAGAATATGACGGCTATTACATTTTTCCAATAAAAATTTTGCATATTACCCCTGCCTCGATATATTATATGCTCTAACTATGAAATAAATAAAAAAAGCGGTATAACAGCACTGTAGTGTAAATAAAAATGGTCAGTTGCACCTAGGGGTAAAAAATAGACTATGGCACCAGATTCCGGTAACCACGATGACAAAGCGCCTACCGATGGAAGAAGTGAAATAAGCTACATCGAAGAGCGCAATGCCCTGCTTCAAGACATCCCTTACGCGATCGTGCGTCAGGCATGGTTTACGCTGTCGCATATTCTGCTAAACACCGGTGCACGCGTAGCGCATCTGGGCTGTGGAGATGGACAACTTACATATGTGATGGCTGTACTTAATCCCAGCATTACCTTTATTGGTGTAAATAAAAGTAGAAAAGCTATACATGCAGCCATTGAAAAATACCAACTAAGTAATCTGGAATTTGAAATTGGCGATATATCCGGAGAGATGTTTGAAGAGAAATCATTAGATGCGATTGTCAATTCTTTTACCCTGCATCAGGTCTATTCTGACTCCCGATATAATCTACGCATCGTAAGCGATACACTGCGCAAGCAATTTGCCATGCTCAAAGATGACGGGATCATGTTTATTCAGGATTACACCAAACCATCTGAAAGCGAATTCGTGCTTATGGAGATGCACGATAACGAAAGTGCTGGCGAAGAATTATCCAAACTTTCAGAAGCTGATTTGCTGGTATGGTACTCTGAACATGCCCAGCCCAAACAAGACCCCGGATGTGGGGGGTTCTTCCTCGAAGAGCTACCGCCGCGCTTTCCCCGCACACGCCTTTTCCGCTTGCCGTATAAATGGGCCTATGAGTTCATTATGCGCAAAGATAATCGTGATATCTGGGAAAAGCAGCTACCTTTTGAATTTACCTATTTTACCGTCGATGACTTCAAAAAAGAGCTGCATTCTTTAGGGGCCCAGATGCTATATTCTGCCCCGCATTGGGAAGAAGATTATATCCGCAAAAATTTCGAAGGCCATTTCCGGCTGATGCAAATGAACGGAGAAACGCTGGGTGATCCACCAACCAGCTTTATTTCCGTATCGCGCAAACGTTCAGAACGCTCCAGCTTAAGCGTTAAAGAACGCCGTCTTACGCAAAAAGAAGTTGGCACACTAAAAATAAAAACCTTACGCAATGAGGTCGATGGTAAAATTGTTGATGTCGTCACGCGTGGTAAAGAAGTTGCTGAAATTCTACCTTATCGCGTTGATGACAAAGGACGACTTTTTGTCTATTTGCACGATGGTATTATCCGGGGAATTGGGAACACCGTGCACCGCAATGGTGAAAATATTGATGGCCGCCAATGGTCTGGGCATATGGTCGAAGCACCATCCGTTAATTATATTTCCGTACAAAAACTTGGCAAAATTACTGCCACAAAGACCAAGGCATTTGTCGAAACTTACACAGGTTTAGCTGTAGAAGAAGATGCCCTGCTCACAGCTGGCACAATCTATTACCCTGACCCAAATTATATTGAAGAGCGGGCTCATACTTATTATGCAAAAATAAAAGAAAACGACAAACTTCTAGAGCCAAAAGCCGAATTGGTGAAGGGGTATAGTTTCCGTGAGAAAGGTGTTTTGCGTGAGTTTAATGCTCAAAACATACTTGATGCGATAGCTGTAGGGCTTGTTCCAAACTCACGGTTAGAATTACAAATCCTCTCGCTTATGCAACACGCCGATGTCAAATCAGAGAATTGGGTTCGCAAAGATATTCAGATTGCAACTTCACGCATAATTGAAGAATTTAATATAAAAGACTTCTTCAAGCTCTTAAACAAAACCGATCTGCGGTATAAAGAAGTTAAAGGCTCAGCCGGACAGCTAAAAACAGTAAACTCTATTTTTGTCGAAGAAGGACAAAGTCAAGGTGGCCGCGCTGGAATAACTGCCCAGCCTATGGATTTTGTGCTTTCCGATGACAAAACGGTTAATACTGCCGTTGTTTTGCCGCTGTCCAAGAGCACAAAAGGCGACATTAACGCCGGATTTATTGTAGAGCATATGCCTGTACCACAGCGTTTTGAAGGAAACGGCCTAAGTTTGAACGTGCCGCAATATAACATTCCAAAGGAAATCAAAAACTACCGCCAACTCAAACAATTTGTAGCCGAGAAAATGGGAGTAAAACCCAATATGGTTATTAAATTAGGCGAGAGCTATTATACCCATATCGGCATTACACCACAGCGAATTCATCCCTTTGCCGTATTCGCCCCACCAGGCGGATTTAAGGGTATAAGCTGTATGCCAATAAACCGCATCTTGTGGCATGCGAAAAGCGTTTCAAAACCGCAGCACTTTATGACGACTCTCGCCCGGGCATATCGATTTTTAGCAGACCACATACAACTTCAAGCCAAGCGCGATGTGAAGCTTATCATAAGTGATGTCACAAAAAACACCGAACCGGAGTGGTCACTACCATTTTCTGTCCCGCAAACAGCTGGCGAAATGTCTCAAGGAGCGGCAGGACAACAGCAAGACAGCAGCAACAGACAAAAGGCTCAGGCCGAGCTTAAACCTGATGAATCCTTTGGGCAGAGCGCATCGAAAGATCAGGACAAAGGTCAAGATAACGAGCAAGATCAGGATAAAGACAAAGACGATGGTTCTGGCCAAGGCGCGCAAACCGGCATTAATGTTAATAAAAAGAGCTTCCTGGAGATCAGTAAAAAGAAAAAGAAAGCCAAGAAGAAAAAGAAAAAGCTAGGTATCGCAGCAAAAGAAGCCAAGTTTGAAGCTTCAACAGATAGTGATGATTTCGAAGACGAAGCGGAAGAAAACAAAAAAAGAATAGAAGGCGCCGATTTGGATAGCCCCGACCCAAGTCATGAAGACACACCGCATATCAGTGATGACAGCGGAGATAGCAGCGGCTCTTCCGATGACGGCTTGGAAGATGATGAAAGTTACGATTTCGACGAAGATCCTGATAATGCCCCGGACTTAGAGGATGACCTTGATCTTGATGAACCGAAACCGGAATAATGGCTAATCCCGTTGATATTATTGTTTTTGACCGCGATCTAATCTCCCGACGACGCATGCGCGCTAAAGCTAATTTTTCAAAACACAACTTTTTGTTTCGCTGGAGCAAAAAACAACTCTCAGAACGCTTACTAGACATCAACCGTAATTTTTCCAATGCCCTGCAAATCGGCTCGCGCGGTAGTTTTATCCGGGGTAAGCACCAAAAACTTGGTGATAATATTATAACTTGCGACTTATGCGCTTTGCCGATCGATGATGTCACCTGCCCAGCCGCATATCATTACATTCAAAGTGATGAAGAATTCTTACCTATCGCACCGAAATCTATGGATTTAGTTGTCAGCAACCTAAATCTACACAGCACCAATGACCTACCGGGAGCTTTGTTACAAATCCGTAAAACGCTTAAAGAAGACGGTTTATTTCTGGCAGCAATGCTCGGCGGGGAAACATTGCACGAGCTACGTGATGCAATGGCCACTACCGAAACAGAAATGTTTGGCAGCGCTTCTGCTCGCGTTTTTCCATTTGCTGACAAACACCAGATAGGAGGACTTTTGACCCGCACAGGCTTTGCTTTGCCCGTAATAGATTCTGATATCGTTACTGTAACGTATGATAACGTGTTCAAGTTAATGGAAGATTTGCGCGGCATGGGAGAAAGCAACACGATCCTTAAGCGCAACAAAAAGCCCCTTACCAAAGAATTTTTTATACACCTTGCGCAAAATTACCAAGATCGCTATTCAGATGAAGATGGACGTATCCGAGCCAGCTTTGAAGTCATTTCTCTTATGGGCTGGGCCCCCCATAAATCGCAGCAAAAACCTTTACCACCGGGCAGTGCGCAGTGTAGTCTAGCTAAAGCCTTGGGTACAACGGAAATTAATATTGGAGATTAATCTTAAGTCATGATCCCCCCCTCTTCATCAAAACTTAATGTAACACTCGTCCCGGTTTACAGAGATAATTACGCTTTTATTGTTCGCACTAACTGCGGCGCAGTTGGAGTGATTGATCCGGGGGAAGCGCAGCCAGTCGTCTCAACTCTGAAGAATTTGAAATTAGATTTAGACACTATTTTCATTACCCATCATCACTGGGACCACACGGATGGTATTGCCGAGCTTAAAGCACACTATCCTTCTTGCAAGGTCATTGCCCCCGACGCAGAGAAACATCAAATCCTAGCTGTAGACACCCCCTTAAAAGATAATGATGTTTTTAAATTCGGGTCACAGCGCGTGCGCGTTATTACTACGCCGGGCCATACACTAGGCAGTGTTTGTTATTATTTCGAAGATGGCAAAGCTGTCTTTACAGGAGATACATTATTTTCGCTGAGCTGCGGAGGGTTATTCGAGGGAACACCAAAACAAATGTTCACCTCCTTCAAAAAACTAAAATCACTGCCTGATGAAACACTGGTTTACTGCGGACATGAATACACACGTGCCAGCGCCGGGTTTTGCCTACGCATTGATCCTAATAATAAAGATCTGAAAAAACGCATTGCACAAGTAAAAACCTTACGCAAAAAAGGCCTACCCACATTACCTTCTACAATTGGTCTGGAAAAGAAAACAAACGTCTTTCTGCGCATCAACAGCGCCAAAGAATATACGGCTCTAAGACGCAGAAAAATGTCATTTTAAGCTTTGATGGTCGTCATCTTACGGATAATCTATTTACCCGCATTTCCATCAGGTTTCTTACGCACAGGAGCACGACGACGTTTGGATTTGTGCATACTCTGAGACAAGCTGCTTTTAGCTTTATTCCCGGTATCGTTGTTATTATCAAGAATTGCGCCAACATCACCTTTCATATTCGAGCGATGCGCAGGAATTGGCAATGGCTTGGAAGTAACTTGAGCGCGTTCACTCATAGCCAGTTCGATTTCAAGACGGGAAGAAACTTTGCGAAGCTCATGAATAGCTACATGAAGCTCTTCCTGTGCCTTCGGGTCCTTCTTTTTATCTTCCCAGCTAATAATAGCTTCCAAACAGTTTTGGGACGTTTCCTTTAACCGTTCTTGAATATTGCTGTCCATCCAAAGGCTCCTTAAATTTAGTTACTCTGCTCAAATTAGAAAGACTCACTCTATATATTTGTATGAAAGGAAGCAAGGTGCACAAGCCATATTGTTTTAATAATTTTCTTTTCTTAGTCTGGCCGTGTTATAAGCCTCGCCCTATTAATTACCGAAGACCGTATTAATCTGCTGGGTCACGCGGACAAATGTCGTGCGTTTGGGTAGTTCCTTAAGGCGGCGCGCACCTACATAAGTGCAAGCCGAGCGCACCCCACCCATAATATCTTGCAACGTTCCAGATACATCTCCACGATAAGGAATAGTAACCGTTTTGCCTTCACTAGCCCGGTATTCTGCTACGCCACCTTTATGCTTGGTCATGGCTGTATCGCTGCTCATGCCATAAAAACATAAATATTTTTCGCCATCTTTCTCGACAAGTTCCTGCTCGGCCTGATCGTGCCCGGCAAGCATTCCCCCTAACATGACAAAATCCGCCCCTGCGCCAAACGCTTTGGCAATGTCGCCCGGCACTTCACAACCACCATCAGCGCATATCAAACCGCCAAGTCCATGAGCCGCGTCCGCGCATTCAATAATTGCAGATAATTGCGGATAACCCACTCCGGTCATTTTACGAGTAGTACAAACACTACCCGGCCCTATGCCGACTTTTACGATGTCTACACCAGCAAGGATAAGTTCTTCTACCATCTCTCCGGTAACAACATTCCCTGCCATAATCGTAACATCTGGAGCTTTCTCGCGGATCTTTTTGACAAAATCAACAAAGTGCTCGCTATAACCGTTGGCGACATCTACACATATCTTATCTAGCATGCCCGGGCGTTTCTCCAGAAAATCCTCCAGCTTATCGTGATCGGCCTTCACCATACCGATAGAATACCATAAGTTCTGAGAACCGTGTTCATCATAAAACGCTAGCAAATCCTCGAGCGAGTAATGCTTATGCACTGCCACACTCATTTTTCTATCGCTTTCCATGAAAGACCTAGCCATAGCGAAAGTCCCTACGCCATCCATATTTGCTGCAATAATGGGGATTCCCGTATAGGAACGCTGGCTCCATTTGAATATAAATTCACGCGTAATATCGACATCTTTACGAGAACGCAATGTAGAGCGCTTGGGGCGAATCAATACATCCTTAAAGTCCAGTTTTTTGTCTTCTTCTATACGCATGAATTCTCTTTCTTTTACATTACTTTTAATTATTTAAAGAACGCATCTGCGGCATCATTTGACGCTTTCTTTTTTCTTATATCTTCGCGCACACGCTCGATTTCACCGTCTAACTCCTCAATATAATCCTGCAGATCACTCAATGACATAAACTCCAGATTACGCGGAAAAGTCTGGGTTTTTAGTACTGGTAAATCGTCATCAAACATTAATAGCTCCCTTATGCCTAATAGTCGCGAAAAAAGGATAAAATCTCTAATGCGCAAAAGCAACATGTAAAAAATGCTAGCATTTAAGAGATAGATCGCATATAGAGTAAGTGTTCCCTAAAAAAAATTATATATAAAAACTAACATCGGGCCAAGGGACAGGCTTTCGATGACCCTTAATAGTTTTTATTTTTGTAAGGAGAAAAACAAGATGGCGAAGGCCGCACAAGAAAGCCTAAAGATTTTGATGCCCAAGGCAACTTCGGTATGGCTTATTGAGAACACCGCGCTTAGCTTTAGGCAAATTGCTGATTTCACAGGCATTACCGAAATAGAAGTTGAAGCATTGGCTAACGAAGAAATTGGTAAAGGTCTAGTAGGACGCAACCCGATTGAGCATAATGAGTTGACGCGCAAAGAACTTGACCGCTGCGAAACCGACCCAGGTGCTTCTCTAACCGGAGCCAAGCGCGACTTGCCCACAGCAAAAGTTCGCTCTAAAGGACCTCGTTATACGCCTGTATCCAAGCGCGGAGACAAGCCCGATGCGATTGCTTACATTCTCAAGTTTAACCCGGAAATTTCAGAAGCACAAATCTGTAAGCTTGTGGGAACAACCAAACCAACGATTAATTCTATTCGTGAGAAAGCTCATCCAAATACGCCTAATTTGCGTCCGCGCCACCCGGCAGAGCTTGGTCTTTGTACTTATCAGGAATTTGAAATTGCCTATAATAAAGGCCTGAAAGCTGCGGGTAAAGATCCTGAAGTTATTAAAGCAGAGCGTGAAGCAGCGTTACAACAAACCCGGAATACTGATAATTCAGATACACAAAAAAGTTCTTCTACGGGTGGGTTTGATTTTTCAAACTTTATGCCTGATAGCAAGCCTAAATCTGATGATCCATTTTCTAATTCTGGATCTTAAATGATAAAGATAGAATATAGTCAAAAGAATGCCGGAACTGGTGCTTAGTCCCGGCATTTTATTTTAGTCTGTATATAGCGTAAGGATCTAAATCTTACATCCTAACATATCAAGCTATTACTAGCCGATGGCAATCCGTTCTTCGTCAGCAATTTTCTCCTTAACCATCAATTTACGTTTTTTAAGGAGTTTTAAATAGTGGTCTTCTGTTGAAAGTTTTTTTTGTGCTTCTTCAATCTCTCTGGAAAGTTCTTCGTGACGATCCAAAAGAGCTTGTATGCGTGGGTTTACAGTTTGTACTTCTGAGACACTCGCTAATGACATATATTCCTCCACTTTTTGCTGTTATCTTCAGGATAACTGAAATGCGATGCACAAATCAAAGGAAAGTTTTTTTCGCGAATTATTTCAACCCCTTACGTCGAGTTATTACAGTATGCACTTTTCCTAATATCATTGATTTTGATTCGCTGTTTATATGAAGCTCTTCACTAACACAAACATTCGTATTATATAAGTGATCCACTTACATTTCCAAATTACTATCCATGCATCGATAAGTTAGGGAGTATCTATTTTGAAAATTGCCATGTACCAGCCTGATATCCCACAAAACTGCGGTGCTATGATGCGTCTTTGTGCCTGTATGAATGTGAGTTTAGATATCATAGAGCCATGTGGATTCTTGTGGGCCGAGCGCAAAATCCGCCAATCAGCTATGGATTACTACGATAAGGCCAGCATTACCCGCCACAGCTCTTGGGAAGCTTTTCAGGAATGTTATCAAGGCAAAGCGCGCATCATCCTGATGAGCACCAAAGCCTCACAACCCTACCCCGATTTTGCATTTCAAGAGAATGATATCCTTTTAGCCGGACGGGAAAGCGCTGGCGTTCCTGAAAATGTCCATGAAAGCTCAGACGCACGAGTGTTTATTCCAATGAAACAGGGTCTAAGATCGCTTAATATCGTTAACGCTACTTCTATGATTTTGGGGGAAGCGTTGAGACAAACTGACTTATTTTAGCACCCTGTCTTGTCTCTTTTTGACACGAACAAATTGTCGCTTCGCTCGATTTGCTTCGTCTATGATTTTGGGAGAAGCTTTGCGTCAAACAAGTTTGTTTTAAAACCATTATCGATCCAAATCTGTTCCAAACGTTCCAGCTCTTCCCCCAGCTTGGGGCCGGGTTTAATACCGCGCTTTATTAAATCCTTACCACTCACAGGAAAATCTGGAATATCCCAGCTTTGAATAACCTTAAGCGCCACTGGCGCATATCCGTTCATGACCCGATCTTGAACAAGCTCAATCATAAGAGCCTGCGCCGTA
>Ga0209692_10002167_pt1 | contig 22758 bp, 19 predicted proteins | sample tdDd472_FD_187129 | JGI IMG/M metagenome (GOLD analysis project Ga0209692, IMG submission 187129) | Marine sediment microbial communities from the Atlantic coast under amendment with organic carbon and nitrate - tdDd47.2 (SPAdes)... | ecosystem: Environmental > Aquatic > Marine > Coastal >... | reverse complement strand
TTTTCGTCCCTGATAATCTTTAAAATCGTTAGACTGTAAAACTTCAAGCATGCACTGCTCGACATTTTTGTCATTGATTGTTGAACTTACCAGGGCTAAATCGCTGACCTTCTTGTTGTTTCTTACATTGAATTCGACTATTAGATTGTCAATGGTCTCTGCTGTGGTTTGATCTTTTGCGCTGTAGCATTTCAGAAGGTGTGGATGTGCAAAATTAAGCGTTTCTTCAATCTCTATTTCGTTAAACTTCTTAATATTACTAGGGAAATTGACTACTGTCATGGAGTCGTACCATCCCTTGTGTTCAAATAAATGCTTTTCAGGTTTCTTGTCCTTTTTAGTAGTTTTGGCACTCTTTGTGGTTTCGTTGGCGTTGGAAATATTAGTTTCGGTCTCGTCGCCAGTACTGTTTTGGGCATGATTGGTAACCTTGCTTTTACCGGCTTCTGCAGTTTTCTTATTGTCTTTATTTTCTGACAACTTTACAGTTTGCCTGATACCAACGATGTCTAGTATATCTTTAATGAATATATGTTTTTCAGATCTTTCTAGGGTTACATACAGCTTGTAATGACCTTTAACGTTACACTTGACATCGTCTGAAGGCATTGTTGTTTTCTTGAAAAAACCGAGCAGGCATTGGTCGACTTTATCATTATCAAATGTGGAGTTTTCTATATCGACTTCAGTGCACTTCTCTCCTGTTCTGGTTTTGAACTTGAATTCGATGATACCCGAATATTGTGGGTTTTTATCAAATTCTTCCTGAAAACATGCTTTAACGATATCATCATGTTGCTCTTTAATTTTATCATGAAAACGCCCAATAAATATGCTGTATCCCTCTCTGATAACCTTGGGATTTTTCATGCCCTTCTTTAGACGGTATGAATATAGCCCAATTTTTTCTGTGTTTTCAACAAGCTCCGGGTTGATAGTATTCTGGAGGATAAATGGATAAGAGACCAGAAGCATTTCTTCTTTCTTAAGCCATGGAAACTTCAATTCTTTCAATTGTTCAACCAGACATTGTTGCACAAATTGGTTTTTTATGGTGGAGTTTTGTATAAGCGGTATTAAAACACGGCCGTATTTCGTGATTAAAAAATCAATATTTATCACACCTTCAAGTTCCGGGTTTATATCCAGTGCACCTTCAAAGCATTCAAAAAACGATAAGTAGTTTTTTAAGATGACTTTGGTAACTTTTTTACGAGTAATTCTGCTTTTCACCTTTTGATTATCCACAGGTAGCAATTTAAAGGAAGATAATCTCGTGTTGGTATGTTCGGAGGGAAACTGGACAAAATCAAGTTGACTTGCCAATTCCGGGTTGTCCGGGTGATCAAAATACATCTGGCCATCTTTGATGGTACACCCAAACATGGAAACACAAATAAAAACCTTAACTAGTAACAAAGTTAACAACTGTCTGATCATTTTATAATCCTGCCTGCAATAATAAGTATCCCCGCCACATTGTTTGTCCGTGGTTGAATAAGATATGGAAACACCAGAAAAATTGCATAACTTTTGTAGCTTGTCAAGCAGGTAAAGAAAATAAAGGTCGTCTGTCAGGTCTTCAGGAATAAACCGTAATTTTGTTTCGTCTTCAAGCTAAGAATACTGAATTTAACTTAAGCAGGTTTAAACAAAATTATGTTCAAAAGAAAAATAGGAATTATTGGTGCCGGGGCAGTCGGAATAACCTTTGCTTACACGGCGGAACTAAGCGGTATTTGTCGCGAACTGGTTATTCTGGATGTTAACCAGGAACGACTTTCCGGTGAAGTTATGGATCTGAACCACGGACTATCTTTTGTGCCAAGGATGAAGATTACTGCCGGGGATTACGACAGTTTGCAGGATGCCGATATTGTAGTTCTTGCCGCTGGCGTAGCTCAGAAGCAGGGCGAGAGTCGTTTGAATCTGGCAAGGCGTAATGTTGCTATTACCAGAGATATTCTCGGCAAACTGAAGGCTTCGGGCTTTAAAGGTATACTGTTGGTTGTGGCTAATCCGGTGGACATATTGACACGTTTGTGTGTTGCAGAATCAGGTTTACCTGAGGGACATGTAATAGGTTCAGGTACGGTGCTGGATACTGCTCGTTTCCGCTACTTCCTTAGCGAATTGATCAACGTTGACCCGCATAATATTCATGCTTATATTGTCGGCGAGCATGGCGACAGTGAGGTTGCGCTTTGGAGTTCGGCGGTAGTTTCCGGTATGGGAATTGATGACTATTGCCGACAACTGGGGATTCCTTTTGATGAATCTGTAAAGAAGTCAATCACGGATCGGGTGAGGGATTCTGCTTATCACATTATAGAATCCAAGGGTGTGACCAACTATGCTATCAGCCTTGCCATGCTGAGGATCATTAAAGCTGTTCTGGGTGATGAGAGGCGCATTCTGACTGTTTCTTCCAGTGCGGATGGTCACTATGGAATTGATAATATCAGCATAGGGATTCCTGCACTTGTGGGTGCAAATGGAGTTGAGAGTATTATCGAATTGCCGATTTCCGCAAAGGAAAGGGAACAATTGCAAAACAGTGCCGATCAACTGGACAAAACCTATCAGGATGTAATTGTTGAAAAGTGAAAATACTAATATATATTCGATAGTTTCGTGGAAAAATATGCTTTCCTTATTATAAATAAAACACATTAAAAGAGGTTGATCAAGCTAGGGGAGTTGCTTCAAAGCACACTAGTCTCAAAACATATGAGAAATTAGCTTGATTGGAATTTTAGGTGATAAAATTATTACAACCGATAAACAGCCAGATGAATATCTTCTGCGGTCGGGCCCCATTCAATTTCGGGAGCATAAGCTTTGGAGATAAAGCGCAACTCCGATAATGGCTTGAGGCCGGCTGTCTCTTCAATGCAGCCGTTTGCTCCCGATCTAAAACAATCGAGGCTATTGATAAATAGCAAGCAACTCGTGTTTAATTCATCTTTGTTGGGTAGGTTAGCACTTCTGGTGACTTGCTTTTTATCATGACCCCATATTGTGTATTCAAACTGTTTATTAATGCTGAGGCTATGTTTGTTCACCATCGTCTTAGTTACGAAGAGACAATTGGGATAATCCATCATAGTGCGGAGTAGAAAACGTGCCTCCTGTTGCTCATTCCGGTCGAGCAAAGCTAATTTGTGTGCACCTGTGCCTTCCAACGGATCGGATGGTGTGTTGTCTTGTATAAAATAAGATGATGAGTCGGCACACAAAAACAAAATAGCAATAATCATCCAACGTTGAGCCGATCGAGAAAGTGCAGTAAAGTGGGAATGGGTAATGATTACTTTCATCCCCCATATGACAAGTAAGAACAATGGAGCAACCAGCATAGATATAAGGCGGAAATGATAACGTATATCTCCTCCTGCTACCACTATGTATATGTTGAAAGTGAAAATGAGAACAATAGGAAGCACATTTCTAATCGCTAACTGTCTCAAAGTGTGAAATATTCCTAAGCCTATTAACAGAACTATACTGGTAGAGAAATACTGGCTCATCAATCCTGGCAGTAAAAGAAAGCTAAAATTAGTTGGGTTAAAACTGTCAATTGCCCACTGATGAACCATATGCAACTGTTCTTTATATCCTGAAAAAAAGTTGGGAAATATAATTATGGGGTTGATAATGTCGTCGTGATTTTTCAGTCTGACGAGAAAAAAACATATTAGCGCAAATACTATTGTAATGGTCCACAAGACTCCATCGCGCCCTATTGTTTTCTGTTTGTCATGCAAGCTGTTTCTATCTCTTGCTAATCGGCTTTTTAATTTGTTCAAGATTGGTGCAACAGGTTTTAGTATTACCAAGGCGATGGCGATCAGACCAAAACTTCCAACCTCTGGGCGGATCGCTAGAGTGAGCCATGTAACCAGCGTCAGAATGATAATAGAGAACATAGACAGACACGGATGTTTTTTATCGTCGTAAATCCAGTACATTGCCAATATTCCGTTCCAGAACAGAAAAGCCAGCAATGTTGAAGGTATTTCAGAAAACATGGCATTTAATGTCAATATGTTGATCGAGGCAAGCAAGGCAAGTGCAATCGCTAGAAAAGGTCGCTTTAGTATATGAAGAGCAATGCAGAAAATATACAGAGCGTTCATTATTCCAAGGAAAATGTTTGCTTTGACCATCTGTTGCAAAAGGGTAGGCTGATGAAAGTCAAAACCTAGCAGGATTGGTTTAAAAGCGAATCCAGCATGAATACCATTCGCATGAATAAGATCAACAGTAGTCTTGCTCCAAGCTTGGGTCAATACAGTGACAAACTCCGGTATTACAGTAATCAAATTTGGACATAACTTAAAAAACAGCAATATTAAAAGTGCTGCGACAGCCACAATAAATGCAGATGTTTTAAAACGGGGGTTATCTCTCGACCAAACTATAAGGCTCGAACCGATAAATAAGAAAATCAACAGCATTGGGATTATGAACATTAGAAACGAGTCTGTTGCTATTGCTTTTTCACTAGTGAACAGCTGTTTACCTTGATCAGCTTCCCATACTTTAATTTGCTGTCTGACCGTTTCCAACAGTGCAGCTGGCGTAGTTTCTAGTGCATGAATGTTGATTTGATAAGGTTCTTGTTCTGACTTAACAGTGATGTTTATCTGCTTGATATCAGGCTGCGTACCTCTTGCCAAAGATAACAACATCTCATCTTTATCTGTGTAGACTTCCAGCACCTTCCACTCGTTCCATATCATCTGGCCCAGGGTAAAAGGTAACTTTTGTGTTGCTGTGACGGAGCAAAATAACCATACAGCAATTGCAGTTATTGTAATGGTAAACAAGGCAAATGTAAGTAGATGAAAGGTAGATGACATGACTCTTCGGGAATAAGGCAATACATTTGAATTGTTTTCGGGAGTGTCACTCATTAAATGCCTCTGTTTAAAGATAATTCCGCCCCGACAGGGTTACATGTTTGTTCGATTCTTAATTGTAGAACAGCATGACAGGTAACAAGTTACCCATATCCTTTCTCTTCCAGATATGTGGGGCAAGGTATGAACCGTTGCTCCAACAAGTTGCCCCAACAAGGTTATTATAATCGAAAAACCAGAAAAAAAATCAATCTTCTATCAAAGTCGGTGAATTCGGATCTACTGGTGGATCGGGTAGGTCGTCAATTGGGCCTTCATCGACAATCGTACCGTAGTCGTCGGCGTTTATTTCCAGCCAGTCAAACTTTTGTCCATCCATATGATACGCAGAAATCTTTACCGTATCGCAGCCGACTTCCATATACAGGTGGTGATGCTCGTAGTTAACTACCGAAACCTGTGGCAGATCCACGCACCATGAGTCAAGGCCACCACCGCCGCCACCATTGATAATAGTCATCAGGTTGCCACTTTGTCCACGTTCATAGCCGTGCATATGGCCAGAAAAATGAGCATGAAATTTGTTCTCGTTTAGCAAATCATATAACCACTCCCGAATTGCCAGATCTCCGCCGTAACTTTCACATTCTGCATCACCCCATGCTTCGGCGTATCCTGGAACATGGCTTACTGCAAAACGCCATGTGGCAGCCTGTGCCTCTGGTGATTTTACCTGCTCGTTGATAAAGGCAGAAATTTCGGTATCAATACCGGCAATGGAAAAGTATGGTTTATCAGTGTCGATTACCAGGAAAAAGGCGTTGCCATAGGTAAAGCTATAGAACGACTCGTGCTGAGGATTGTCTTCGGGGTGTGGAAATGACATCAAGTCATACCAGTTTTGGTGATTTCTTGCATGGTTACCTATTGCGGCGTAAAAACCCACTTCATGGAGCATTGCACGGGCCGGATCGAAAAGGCGTTCTTTCCATTGGGGCCATTCACCACCTTCGGAAACATGATCGCCCATTCCGAGTGCAAAATGCGGGTTCATTGTCACCATATGGTCAACCAGTTTGGCAAAGATGTGCGGGTTGTCCTGACTGTCGCCCCACATTACTATGTTAAAGCCTTGTTCTGCACCGGGAGCTGTGTGGAAGTGATGCACATCCGAAGTTTTGTGAGCCGAGCGGACCTTGTAGCTGTATCTTGTATCCGGTTCCAGATTTTCCAGTTTGATTTCATGAATGGTGGAAGCGCCATCCTGTGACACAGATTGGTCAAGTTCATCGCCCACACCATATAAAACTGTTCCATCATAACTTTCCAGCGTATGCCACATAACTATAATGCTGTTTTGCTGCGGTTGCATTAGATATGGGCCAAAATCAAAAGTCATATCCGGGTTATTGTCCAGCTCTCTAATTTGCACCGGAGCGATGCAAACAGGTTCCTGCTCTTCTGCTTCTAACTCCACTTCTGAGTCTGTATCTGTTTCAAAATCAGAATCTAGTTCGGTTTCAAGATCATCATCTGCATCTCCATCCAACTGGATTTCAGCATCAGTCTCGGTGTCGCCGTCAGTCTGAACATTCTCATTTGAGCTGTCACATGCAGTGGAAAGTATCAGTAAAGTTATAGACAAGAGTATCATCAAAGTCGTTTGCCAGTATTTCATCATTTCTCTCCATGAGGTATTTTAAATTTCGGTGTCGTTTTTTTTGGCTTCATAGACAGCAGATAGTATCCATCAAAAGAAGCAAGAGGATTGTACGATATTTCAAATTCTGGTCAAGGTAAATGAATAATTTTCCATGATCAATTGTTTGTCAATAGTGAAAAGTTAAAGACGTATATTGTTTTGCTTGCATAAATATCACCAGGCAATTCTGTTTCGGGCATCAGAAATATAAACACATATATAGGCAGTGGTGTATTTTCAATTTTCTCTGCAATAAAATAAATATAATTTGCATCTAAAAAACAGTGACATTATAACTTGTTAACTGTACTATGGGGTAAATTAGAAAATTATCATTTCGTAAAAACTTAGGAGCATGATCTATGGCTACGAAATATCAGGATGAAGTCAAACGTTGGCAGGAAACCACTTTGGGTAAAGTCACCAGCAGGTTTCCAGAACGCAAGGATAAGTTTTTAACATCTGACGGATTTGAGCAGAAACCGATATACACGCCGGATGACGTCAGTGACGAGGATTACATGGAAACCCTTGGAATGCCGGGAGAATATCCCTACACTCGAGGTGTTCAACCTACCATGTATCGCGGTCGCTTTTGGACTATGAGACAGTATGCCGGGTTTGCCGATGCTGAAGAGTCAAATGTCAGATACAAGATGCTGCTGGAGAAAGGTCAGACAGGTCTTTCCATTGCCTTCGATCTGCCAACTCAAATGGGATACGACTCCGATGCGGGTCTCGCCAAAGGTGAAGTAGGCAAGGTCGGTGTTTCGATCTGCTCATTGAAAGATATGGAAACTCTGTTCGATGGCATACCGATGGACAAAGTCAGTACCTCGATGACCATCAACTCAACTGCATCAATTCTTTTGGCGATGTATATTGCTGTTGCAGAAAAGCAGGGCGTTGACAAATCTGCTCTTCGTGGAACCATTCAGAATGATCTTTTGAAGGAGTATATTGCACGTGGAACCTACATTTTCCCACCACAAGCTTCTATGAGAATTATCACCGATCTGTTTGGCTATTGTAATACCGAAATGCCCAAATGGAACCCGATTTCAATTTCCGGTTACCATATTCGTGAAGCAGGCAGCACCGCGGCTCAGGAAGTCGGTTTTACAATTGCTGACGGAATCGCTTATGTAGATGCAGCAATCAAGGCCGGACTTGATCCTAACAAATTTGCAGGAAGACTCTCTTTCTTCTTTGCCTCGCACAATAACCTGCTGGAAGAAGTGGCTAAGTTCAGGGCAGCCAGAAGATTATGGGCCAAAGTTATGAAAGAACGCTTTGGTGCCACCAACCCCAAAGCCTTGTTGTTAAGATTCCATACCCAAACGTGTGGATGTACATTGACTGCCCAGCAGCCGAAAAACAACGTGGTTCGTGTGGCAATGCAGGCTTTAGCCGCAGTTTTGGGTGGAACACAATCTCTGCATACCAACTCAATGGATGAAGCTTTGGCGCTGCCATCTGAAGAGGCTGTAACTCTGGCTCTGAGAACTCAGCAGTTAATTGCTAACGAGTCCGGTGTTGCCGACTCAATTGATCCGCTGGCCGGTTCGTACATGGTAGAATCCTTGACGGACAAGATTCAGGAAAAAGCAGAAGAATACATTGCCAAAATTGATGAAATGGGTGGAGCGGTTGCAGGTATTGAGCAGGAGTATCAGCAAAAAGAAATTCACGAATCTGCCTATGCCGAGCAAAAGAGAATCGAATCCAAGGAACAGGTTGTGGTAGGGGTCAACAAGTTTAAAAACACAGTTGAAGAACCTATTCCACTGCAACGTGTTTCTGGTGAAGTTGAAACCAGGCAAGTTGCCAAACTGAAGGCTTTGAGGGCTGAGAGAGACAACACAAAGGTTGCAGAAACTCTGAAAGCTGTTAAGACAATCGCCAAAGATGATTCTCAAAATGTCATGCCGGCAATTGTAGAGGCTGTTAAAGCATACGCAACTTTGGGTGAAATTGCAGATACTCTGCGCGAAGTTTTTGGCACACACGATCAGTAGAAGTGTATAAAACACCATGTCGGGAAAACTATTTCCTGGCTGAAGTCTGGAAATGAACAAAAACTATGAAGGGGAAAACATGATAAAGAAAATCGACCATATTGCTATTGGAGTAAAGAATCTGGATCAAGCGATTGCGCTTTACCGCGATGTTTTAGGATTAGAGGTTTCAGAGCCTGAAGTGGTGGAATCGCAAAAGGTAAGACTGGTCATGGTTCAGGTTGGTGAAGTCAAAATTGAGCTAATGGAAGCCACTTCCGAGGAATCGCCACTATACAAAAGCATGTCCAAAAGAGGAGAAGGTATCCAGCATATCTGCTTTGGTGTGGACGATATCAATGCGCAGATGACCGCAATGCAGGATGCTGATGTTCCTACTCTGCAAAAAACTCCAATCGAAGGTGCTCATAACACTCTTGCCTTCTTTACACATCCCAAAGCTGCCAATAGCGTACTGCTGGAGTTTAATCAGAAGAAGGGGTAAGCGACCACCCCCTCGCGCATTTTTGCGCGATCCCCCTCCCTGAAGGGAGTGGGAGAATTTTGTATACGTAACAAGGGTTTGGGTGAAATGACCAAGGGCTTTACCAGACGGCAGTTTGTGGCATCCGTCAAAAAAGAAAAAGCCTTGCAGATGCGAAAAGAGCCTACCAAGGCTGAAGCATTTTTGTGGGCTTTGCTGAGAAAACGTCAACTTTGTGAAATGAAGTTTAGACGACAGCAAATAATTGCAGGATTTATCGTGGATTTTTATTGTGTTGACTCCAATCTGGTAATTGAAGTGGATGGTGACATCCATGAAAAGCAAAAAGCATATGATAAAGCAAGAGACAGGCAACTACTAGATGTCGGTCTTAAAGTGTTGCACTTTACAAATGAAGATGTACTAATCAATACCAAGCAAGTTCTGAAGGAAATTACCAAAAACAAGTAAGTCGCCGTTTTGAAATTTCCCCCGCCCTTCAGGGAGGGGGATCGTGCCAAAAGGCACGAGGGGGAGGTCTTTCATCCATCTCCGAATCCGGTTAACCTGGCTGTTTCCGGTCTTGAAACAAATCCCTTACATATAGCGTTGTTTATGGTATGATGCCCTTGCCACGGTCATAAGCAAGACAATTGCCAATCCTGCTGAACTTGCTGATGAGGAAAGCCCAAGAAAATAGAAGGGGATCAAAATGAAAAACGCTCATATGTTGTTTATATTTATTATACTCGTCCTTTCATACTCCTGCTCCGATGGTGACACCGATCAGGTAGAAGATGAGGCAGGCTGCAATAATAGCGAGGATTGTGATGTTAATGAATACTGCACATGGGAAAATGTTTGTAAAGAATGTGAATCTCAAGAGTTACCTCTTGTACCCTATAACTCTTGCATCAGTGGTAATGTAGTTTTGGATGCCGGTTATCCCACTTATGATGATCATTGTAGAACGATTACTCTGCCTTATAACGAACACACCTACTTATGCCCTGAAGGAACCTTGTGCTACGACCTTAGCGAAGATGAAAGAGATGGAGGATATCATGATTACAGAGGGGTTTGGTCGGAATGCAGAGTATATGAAGATTTCCCAAACTGGGATGATGGAATTGCTGGAGAATGGACTGATTCTGGTGCATATAAACTAAGCAAAGATGGAAATGACCTTGAATGCGAAGAAATCTCGGACTGTTTTAAAGCCGATAATAATGACAATGCTAATATGTTTGTCTGCACCGATAATCAATGCTATGGCTGTGTAAACACTTCTAGATGTGATGAGGCTTGTAAAAAATACATGAACATAGTATACAGATGTCAGTTTGCAACAGATGAATATGGATGCCCAATTAATAGGCAAGTTATGTTTGAATGTGGCGAGGGAAATACTTGCATTGATGAACCAACCGGGTTTAATAAATTGGGAAACGCTTTTTGTGTACCGGAAGAATAAAGCATTTGCTGCGTTAGTTCAAAATGAGTAACCGGACTCTACAACACATAAAATTCCCTCTCCGCTTCAGGGAGAGTGATCGCGCTTAACAAAGCGCGAGGGTGAGGTCTTTCCCGATAAAAAACAACAAATTAGGAATTGAACAGTGAAAACGATGCTCTTTGTCTGTTAGATGGATAATACGGCAGGAGCAAATCAATGAAACACATCACAACTTTACTCGCTATGCTAATCATCGCCGGTCTAATTTCGTGCAGCGGGATGGATGACAACAATAATGCCGGGGATATTGACCTGGATGGATCGACTGTGGACGGAGATATAATCTCCGCTGCCGATGAAGACGAGGATGTAATTGTTTCAGATGGAGACAGCAACGAAATTGAAAACAGCGACGATGATTTCGAGATTCCGGAAAACAACGAGCCTTTTGATTTACCTTCCGGAACAGCCCCAGTTCAGCACTCCGGCTATATTATCTCAACAATTCCAGAGGCTTTGGCAGCTTTGGATCAGGAACCTGAACTTATAAGGCTTAATTTCCGTGTTCCCGTTGGGGCAGCCTCAAGTATTCGGATTTTCAGAGAAAAAGCAGAAATTCCAACCAGTGGGATAGAATGGCTTGATGCTGGCAAAAGCATTCAGGTTCTGCCTGAAAACGATGGTGGCGTTGGAACCTATGAAGTGCTATACGAAATCACCACAAGTAATGGATATGATGCAGGTTATTTCGTTTTCTATGTGGAGCAGCGTGAAAGTGGCGGAACAGCGATAGACTCGATATTGGCTTTTAGGGAAAATTCGATAAGTGGGGCACAGTACACAAGCCTCGAAGATTATGAATTACAGATAGATGGCTTGGTGGAGACTCCCAAGGATTGGGCGTATCAGGATTTGCTGTCGCGCCCATCCTCAAAACGTCTTCACACACTCAATTGTGTAGAAGGTTGGGCGGCATCAGTGTTGTGGGAAGGTGTTTCTCTGAAAGATTTGTTGGCAGAATCAAATCCTGATTCGGATGCAAGTACAATTATCTTTCATGCGCTGGACGAATATACCTCATCGGTTTCAATGGAATACATACAGGAAAACGATATTTTGCTGGCCTACAAGATGAACGGCATGACCTTACCTGCAATGCGAGGGTTTCCCTTTGAAGTGGTGGCTGTTGATAAATGGGGCTACAAATGGGTCAAATGGGTCAACCGGATCGAGCTTTCCAACAATGACTGGTATCGGGGTTTCTGGGAAGGCTATGGATACAACAACGATGGCAGTTTAGATGGTCCCATTTTGGAAGGAATGAAATCCGGTTTTAGTCCGGCTTTAAGTTGTGGAGATCTTTAAACCCTTGATTTTTTGTACTTCATTTGCAAAAAAAAGATGGTCAAAATCAATTGACCATCTAAAATAGTTGTGCGTATTATTCACATCTTTACCAGCGCATAAGGGCTGCTATCCAGGAGAAGCCTGCACCGTAGGCTGTAAGGCAGACCAGATTGCCATTTTTCAATCTGCCTGATTTTTTGGCAGAGTCGATTGCTATCGGTACGCTTCCCGCTGCGGTATTGCCGATTTTATCCAGTGTGATTATTACTTTAGACATGGGGAAGTCAAGTGCCTTTGCACCTGCTTCAATAATTCTGAGGTTTGCCTGGTGCGGAATAAGCACATCAAGATTTTCTGGAACCAGTTGTTCCTGTGCCAGTACCCGTTCCACGCCCATGGTAAAGACCTGTGAAGCATAACCTGCAACAGCTTTTCCATCCATAAACAGTTTGTCCCGGCTTTCAGGTGTGTGAGGCGAAAACCACTCGGTCGAGCCACCGGCGGGAATGAGCAGCTTGTCAAAGCTTTCACCCTGCGATCCTGCTACGGCAGAGAGAAATCCCCGTTCCGGGTCTTCTACAGCAGAAAGAACAACAGCACCTGCACCATCACCGAAAATTACCGTGGTCGCCTTGTTTCTCCTGTTCACAAAGCTTGAGCATTTATCAGCACCGACAACCAGTATATTCTGGTATCTTCCTGCTATAATGTAGTAGGCGGCTGCCTCAAGAGTTTCCAGAAAACCTGAAGAGTCTTTACCAAAATCATATGCTGCAACGCCATGCATATCGGCTTTAATTGCCATCAATGGTGAAGTTTTGGGCAGTTTATAATCGGGTGTTGTTGTGGCGAGTAGGACAAGATCTATATCATCCGGATGCAGGCCGGCATCTTTGATGGCATTTTTGCTGGCCTCGGCTGCCATGTAGCTAAGTGTTTCGGTTGTGGCAATTCGTCTTTCCAGAATACCTGTTTTTGCAACAACTTCATCTGATGTTACATGGTACTCGTCTCCCTTTGAGTTTACAAAAACCCAGTGTTCGAGTTCCTGGTTTGTAAGACGCTGTTCGGGTAGATAACTTCCTGTACCGGTAATAATTGCAGAAGGCATATTTTTAGAACCTCCAAAAATATAATTTGCTTAACTGTTATAATAGAGGAGAGTCAGCCTGTAAGCTATGATCTATCCTCAACAAAAGCTCACGACAAAGTACCAAAGTGACCATAGTGTGTCAAACTTTCTTGTCGATCTTGCTAGAAATAACAGAAACATTTTCTTATTGTCTGAAACAGATTGACTGTTTAATCAATACTGGGAATGATTATAGAGCAGATTGAGTTGAAATGAATTGAAATTATGATATTTACTTGGTAATCATCAGTGTACAGATTAAAGTTGAAAATAAGACAAATCTTTTCTTTTAAATAGGTCACGCATCTATTAGAATGAGTCGGTTTTTACTTATGTTGCTACCGAAATCTAATAAAGGAGACAGGTATGGATGAACGTATCGCTAAACTTGCACAAAACTTGGTAAATTATTCCATGGAAGTAAAAAAAGGTGAGAAGGTGCTGATTGAAGCAACTGACCCTGATACTTACATTCTGGTTGAAGCATTGATAAACGAAATTAATAAAGTTGGTGGCTTGGCTTTTTACAGATTACACGATGATTATGTTAAACGCGCCCAGCTTTTAGGTGCCTCTAAAGAACAGTTCGAGCTGGAAGCCAAATGGCAGCTTGACAGAATGAAAGAGATGGATTGCTTTATCGGCATTCGTGGAACTTACAACGTTCTGGAGCTTTCAGATGTTCCGGCTGACAAGCTTGGTATCATGTCTTCTACAGTGATGAAAAAAGTACACATGGAACAGCGTGTGCCTAATACGCGTTGGGTAGTTATGAGATTCCCCAACCGCTCTTTTGCTCAGGCTGCCAAAATGTCCAGTCGTGAGTTTGAAGATTTTTACTTCAAAGCATGTTTGCATGACTACTCCGAGATGTCCAAAGCCATGGATCCTCTGGTCGAGTTGATGGATAATACCGACAAGGTTCAGATTAAAGGCCCGGGAACAGATCTTACATTCTCAATTAAAGACATCAAAGCCATTAAATGCGATGGCAAACTGAATATTCCAGATGGTGAAGTTTTTACTGCTCCGGTAAAAGATTCTGTTAACGGTGTTTTACAGTACAACACACCTACACTTTACGAAGGTAATTACTTTGATGGCATTAAACTGACTTTCAAAGATGGTAAAATTGTTGAAGAATCATGCAGAGTGGGAGATGTGGAAAAGCTTACCAACATCTTTAATCGTGATGAAGGCTCCAGATTTGTTGGTGAATTTGCACTTGGTGTAAACCCCCATATCACTCGTGAAATGCTTGACATTCTGTTTGATGAGAAAATTGCCGGCTCCTTCCACTTTACTCCTGGTGGATGTTACGATGATGCCAGCAATGGTAATAAATCCGAAGTGCATTGGGACATGGTTTGCCGTCAGTTCGCAGAAAATGGTGGTGGTGAAATCTATTTTGATGATGTTCTTATCAGAAAAGATGGTATGTTTGTGCTAGATGAACTGAAAGCCCTTAATCCTTAAGATATTTGTAACCCAGAGAACCATTATGGCTCTCTGGGTTGTTTTTTTGAAAGCTATTAAAATGAGTCGAGAGTTAGCTCTGTTACTGGCACAGGAAAATCATGTGCAACGCTGGCAGCTTGAAAATGCGCTTCAGGCCCAGCTGATGTACGATTTGCCGCTGGTTTTGAGCCTTGTAAAACTTGGTTATATTGAAGAAGAAAAATTACTTCAGATAGGATCGAAGTTTTATGATATTCCTCTGCTCAGTCCAGAAAAATGGAACAACATTCCTCATGATGTAATTGACCTGTTGCCGAGGGATTTTATGCGTGAATGGCGTGTGTTTCCCATCGAGAAAGCTGCTGGGACTCTTCTTTTAGCTGTTTCCAGACTACCTGATGATGATTTGGTGGAAGAGATAAGCCTGTTTCTTGGGATGAAAATTAAATTTGCCCTTTGCCACGAAGCAATAATGATTGAATCGGCCAGATATTACTACGCTTTACCTCTGCCTTCTTTGATAAAATACGATAGAAGCATCAAGAAGTTTAAGCCACCTGAAAACGATTTGTCCAGCAACGAAATAACATTCAAGGATGAAGCTGAAGATCTTCTGATTGATATGGACGATGCTGAAGAAGATATTGAATTAAAATTGGATCTAGATGACAAAGTTTTGAATACAATGCTTGGTTTAGGTGACGATATATCCGAATCTTCTGAAACTGAAATAGTGTTTGCTAAAAAGATTTCGGGCAGTGAAATCACATCTGATGAAGAAAGTTTATCATCCGGCACAATAGTTGATAGCGATGCAAATACTGAAAGTGGCAGTATTCTGTTAGATATGGATGATGCGGTAGATGAGGTTGAAGCGGAAACAGAAGCTGAAACCGCAGAGCCTGATCGAATTGATGAATCTGAGGATTTACAGTTTGCAACGATTGATATAGATGGTTTTCAGGATGAACTTTCGGATACCGAGAGCCGTGATGAACTAATCGCAATTGTTTCCAAATGGCTAGCTAAATACTATAAAAGCAGCTGTTTCTTAACCGTTAAAAAATCCCAGGCTGCGGGTTTTTATACAACTGACGGGAACATCGAAACCAGTGAATTCAAGAAATTTGAAATATCGCTTAATCTCGATTCTGCCTGCAAGGTATCCCGGGAAAAGATGGAAGTGGTTCTTGTTGATGAAATTGGCGATGCTTCTATTGATCCGCTATATTCATTTTTCGAACTTGATTTACCCACCAGCGCAATAGTTGTTCCTGCAAGTATGAAAGGTAGATGCATTGGTTTGTTTGTCGGCTTGCAGTTAAAAGACCAGCAAATAGCAGAAGCTCAGTGGGAGCAATTCAGGCTTTCTTTATCCTCTGCTTTCGAAACACTTATTTTGTCGAAAAAAATTGGGGTGTAAACTTTATTATTGTTTATATCTGACCACGTTCGATATAGGCTCTTGTGCGGTTTCCGCCACCACGTCTGGCATCTTCCATCGCTATCTGTGACTTCTGCAACATCCTGTCAACAGAATCGTTTTTGTCTAAAGTGGCAACGCCAATAGACAAGCCCAATTCGCCACCAAAACTGTTGGTAAAAGTTTCTCTCAATCTTTCAGAAATCATTTTAGCCTGTATTCTGTCTGTTTCCGGTAAGATAATAGAAAATTCATCGTTACCAAACCGGAAGCCAGAATCATATTTTCTGGTGGATTTTTTGATTATCTTTCCAAGGTTACGTAAGACACGATTGCCATCTTTAACCCCGTGAACCTGATTGTATCTATGAAAATAGTCAACATCTACCAGCATGATTGAAAGATTATAATCCCGTCTTTCTGATCGATCTATTTCCGCTTCCAGAACACGGAAAAAGTGCATGGCATTAGACAACCCAGAGAGATCATCCGTGTTGGTAGCTTGTATAATTTCATGTTCGTTAGCTTTTTTAACCATACTCCAGAAAATCACCAACAAGGCATAAAATAACACAACGAGGACATATTCCATCCAGTTGCTGGTGTCCAGTTTGAATGATTTGAAATCTGTATTTACCAGTAGAAGCAGTGTGGCGTATATCCCCATTAACAGATATAGAAATTTACCAAGCCTGCGAAGCATGCAATAACCTTACGTTTAGTTAAACAGGATTTCTGTATTACAGCATTTTAAATGAATTAAAGCCAGTTACTTCCGAGAAATATTTTTCACGCTCTTCGAGCTCCGATATTTCCAAAGCTTCGAGACGGGTTACTGAAAAATCTTCAACAGAGAAGCTGGCAATTAAAGTTCCAACCACCACCGAACGTTTTATTTCTTCAAAACCTATTGTGTCACAAGTGGATAGATAGCCCATCATACCACCTGCAAAACTGTCTCCTGCCCCTGTGGGATCTATAACATTAGTTACAGGGTAGGCAGGTAGTAGAAAACGCTTATTCTTGGCAAACAACACTGCACCAAATTCACCACGTTTTATTATCAGGTATTTGGGGCCCATTTTAAGAATTTCTTCTGCTGCCAGGTAGATGTTGCGCTTTCCGGTCAACAGGAACGATTCTTCGTCATTTATTGTTAAAAGGTCGACTTTTTTCATGACTTCGGCCAGTGTGTCCATGGTTGTATCAATCCACAGATTCATTGTGTCACAGGCAACGAATTCACATTTTTTAGTCTGATTTAAAACATCAAGCTGCAAAGCTGGATGAATGTTTGCTAGGAAGAGGATAGGTGTTTGCTGGTATTCTTCGCTCAGTTTTGGTTGAAATGTCTCGAAGACGTTTAATTGGGTGTCCAGTGTAGTTCTTTCAACGTAGTCGTCCGAATACACTCCAGACCAGCGGAAGGTTTTTCCACCGGCTACTTGTTCTAAACCTTCTGTATCGATTTGATGGGAGTGAAGCATTTCGATATGTTCTTTCGGGAAATCTTCACCCACGACCGCAACAACTTTTACATCTGTAAATCTGGAGGCAGCCAGAGAAAAAAAGGTTGCTGAACCACCAAGAATATCTTTGTGTTCTCCTGCAATCGCTTTAATTGAATCCAGAGCTACTGAACCGACTACTACAACACCTTTAGACATTTTATTCTCCCTTTAAAACACGGCCGACAATAGGAGCCAGACGTTGTTTGACTTGTTCGCTTATCATTTCCGGAGCGGTTAAAAATGCTCCATCAAGAGCTTTATGACAGCTACATCCGCTTAAAGATGCAAGGTCTAGATTTTTAACTGCTGTTTTCAATACATCCTGCGCGACTTTAACATTTTGCTGGAATGTTGCAACAATCTTTTCTGCTGAAAATGCTTCTTCAGATTCATGCCAGCAGTCGAAGTCTGTGATCATGGCTATGGTTGAATAACAAATTTCAGCTTCACGAGCCAGTTTGGCTTCGGTGAGGTTGGTCATGCCAATAACATCAGCGTTCCAGCTGCGGTAAGTATGGGATTCTGCCTTGGTGGAAAGCTGGGGGCCTTCCATGCAAAGATAGGCTCCACCTTTGTGTACGATAGCATTAACTTCTTTGGCAGAATTGTAAAGAATATCAGCCAGATCCATGCATATTGGGTCTGCAAAGATGATATGGGCTGCAATACCGTTACCGAAAAAGGTAGCTTTACGTTGGCGAGTACGATCAATGAATTGATCCACTACAACAATGTGTCCGGGGTGGTATTCCTCTTTAAGGCTGCCAACGGCAGAAACGGAAAGTATTGCTTCTACTCCAAGCATTTTCATACCGTAGATATTTGCCTGATAGTTAACTTCATTTGCAGAAACTACATGTCCACGACCATGCCTTGGAAGAAATACCACAGGTTTTCCGTAAATTTCACCTATTACGTATTCATCTGAAGGATCCCCGAAAGGTGTTTCCAGTTTTCTTGTCTCGGTTTGCTCGAAACCTTCCATCTGGTAAAGACCGCTACCGCCAATAATTCCTATCCGCTTTTCGCTCATCAGAACCTCCTGAAAACTTGACTGTCTAACCCAAAGGAATCATAAAATGAATTCAACTCTATATACTCTAATTTGTGTAGATTCTCAAGTTTTGTGTTGTATCAAATTATCATTTGACAAAATAGTGCCCATTCCCATTTGAGCTTGTTTTTGTTTGCATTTGACTAAACTTTAATAATGTCATAGGCTGAAATTGCTACTATCCAAGATTAAGGAGAAAATACCAATGAAAACAGCCAGGAACATATTGATCATTGTACTGTTTCTTGTGATGTGCGCTTCTTTCGCTATGGCCGCTGATAAAAAATCAGATCGGCTTAAAGCTGGAGATACTGCTCCTGTATTTCAGGCCAAGGATTTTAACGGAAAGCTGATAGATTTAAAGGAGTTGCAGAAAAATGGTCCTGTTGTGCTTGTTTTCCTTCGTGGCTTTGGCTGACCTTATTCCCGTAAGCATCTGGATCAGATGCAAAAAGAGCTAAAAATGTTCAAGTCACTTGGTGCGACAATTGTTGTAGTTGTAAGAGATGATGCTAAAAGCGTTAAAAAATTCTGGAAAAAGAACAATCTGAATTATATTGGTATTCCCGACAAAGATAAAAAACTGGGCAATCTTTACCAACAGCAATGGAATTTGGTGAAACTGGGACTAATGCCGGCGATGTTTATAATTGACAGGCAGGCAACAATAAAATTTGCCTACTATTCAAGTAGCATGAAAGACATCCCTGAGAATTCGATTGTTTTTGAACTGCTGAAAAAGATGGTCGAGAAGAAGCCTAAAACAGAAACAGCTAAATAGTGATTATAAAATATTGTTTTTATAATCTTGCCAGTGAGATGACTTTTTCGCTACAGTCGTGAAACGTGTCATTGACATGCTGCGCTATTGCGTGATAGTAGTTATGGGTTGACAGTTAACCTGTAGGTTTCTTGTGTATAGGCAGAATTATAAGGAGAATCAGTATGTTGCGTTCATCTGGGTTGTTTCAAACATTAGTGCTGTTATGTGTTGTTTCACTTTTTTCAATTGTAATGATTTCATGTGATGGTGATTCTACTGACAGTGGAGTCGATGGCGACGAAGATAATCAGACCACAGACGGTGACGAAGAAGATGCACCTTCAAACGGTGATGAAGATGCACCAGTCAACGCCGTATACCCGGAAAGCCCGTATGGAACAGAACAGGGTGATACAATCGAGGATCTTGTTTTCAAAGATTGTGATGGCAATGATGTTGCCCTGAGTGATTTTTACAATAAAGCCGACTCTATACTAATAAATCAGTCTGCCGGCTGGTGTACCGTTTGTCGTGGAGAAGTTGGTACCCTGCAAAGCTGGTATAATGAGTTAAAAGAAGATGGTGTGGTAATAATTCAGGCTTTGAACCAAAACAATTCGGGTCAGCCTGCCAATGAAGATTTTTGCAAAGCATGGAAAGATGGTTACGGAATTGATTTCCCTGTTTTGATTGATGCAGATGATAAGCTTTCCGCATATGAGCCTGAAGATACAATGCCGCTAAACATTGTGCTTAATAAAGAGATGTCAATCCAGTACATCGTTACCGGCGGTGTTCCTACAGAAATCAAGCAGCGTTTGACAGATTTAGCCGACGAATAGAGGGAAAACAATGGAAAAATTGAACAGCGTTTTACTCGTTTGTATGGTGCTTTGTGCTGTTTTTGTAGTGATTTCATGTGCATCGACAAAAAGCAGTGAGCAAAAAGATAGTGTTCAAACTGATCAAGTCGATATTAAAAGTGAAAATGTCAAAAGTTCTTTGATTTCTATCGACAAACCTGTAAATGCAGCTGATTTCACTCTGGAAGATGCAAAAGGTGAAATGCATACGCTTTCAGATTACAAGGGTAAAGTTCTCATCATAAGTTTTTGGGCTACATGGTGTCATGCCTGCAAAATGGAAATGGATTTTCTGAAAAAGCTAAAAAGAAAATATGAAGACCAGGGTCTTGAGGTCTTGAGCATTAATATAGATTCTCCCGATGAAAAAAGCGTGGCTGTTTCCGTAAGCAGATCGAAAAGACTGAATTTCCCTGTACTATTCGACTCTGACAGTAGTGTGGCGAACCAGTATAATCCGGGTTTGCAATTGCCATACTCCGTAATTGTTGACCGCAACCAGCGTATCAGAAACATTCTTCAAGGTTTTGTTCCATCTGAAGAAGAGCATATAGAAAACAGTGTTGAAAAACTAGTAGGCGAGTAAACAATGCGAATAGTTCTCTTATTTATTGCGCTATGTATTGTTGTCTTTAATGTGTCTGATGTTTCTGCTGTAGAGATATACAAGAAGCAGGATACCCAGGTTATACTTGATCTTGAGAATGTCCTAGGGGTTGAATGGCACAACAATCACAAACTGGAAGCCAATAATCCCAGGCTTAAATCTGACGACTACCTTAAAATCAGTGAGAGTCTGCTTGCAAGATTAAGATGGGGGAAGTTTAGTATAGGTCTGGAGATGGAGGGCTTGTATTATCCAGATAAGCTAATGGAAATAAAGATACTTTCCGCACCCAACACCCCGAACCCCTCATATCAGGAAACAGCCGTTTCGGACAATTCATTTAATCTCAACCGCTATTATCTGACCTATAACTCAAAGTTGCTGAAAATTGATGTTGGTGATTATTATGTGACATTGGGTAGGGGGTTGGCTCTTTCCATGCGAAAAGAGGGTGAGAATGAGGTCAACAATACCTTGCGTGGCGGAAAAGTTGAGTTGCGTTATAAAGATACTCGTGCAACAGCCTTAGCCGGATTTGCTAATGTGTTGAATATTGATCCAAACCATGAGCGCACACAAAGTGACCCATTTGATCTTATTTCTGCTTTCAGGGTGGAGCAGCGATTGGCGAAATATTTTTCGCTCGGGACACATTTTGTCAATGCAAAATTTGGAGCATTGGAATCTGGCAGTAAGCAACAATTTATTGCCGACAAAGAAACATACATTGCAGGTGGTTCGCTGGAGATTCCGGACATTGCAGATTATCTTTCGTTCTATTTTGAGGGGAACTATATTTATCGCAATGGCCGAAAAGTAAACAGCAGCATTGATGGATATGATGATGTAAACGATGATGGTTTTGGTTTGTATGGAAATGTATCGCTGTATGTGGACAGGTTCACTCTTACTGCAGAATACAAAAATTACAATGATTTTCTGTTCAGACGTGCCAGAGCCAAAATAGATTACCTTACAGAAGAAGATACGCAGGCATTAGATAGTCTGGAGTTTTTTGAGGACATTTATTACAACAATGTACCTAATCTCGAACTGAAAGATATTGAGACCAATCGTGACTATGGCAATGATCATGGCGGTAGAGTAAAAGCGGAATATAACTTTGAGGAAAGTGGCACTGTTCCTTATCTTGTAGGATATTTTACTTTTAATCAACATAGTGGTGGCTCGAATGCCCTTGGTGGGCTTGGCGGTGACTCTGATGCCAAGTGGGACCGAATCTGGCATGTCTATGGTGGATTGACTCAATACATTGGTAGCTATGAAATTTATGCTAATGGCGGATATAGAAATGAATATAGCAGGGAGAATGAGAGAAAGATTCTTGACCTGATTCATGTCAAAGCAGGAGCAACAATACCACTGGTGCAAGATCATACCTTGACTCTCGAGGCGTTTTTCCAGCGTAAAAACTCTGAGTTGCTTGGTGAGAAAGAGTACGATCTGGATCTTACACTCGGTTACGCCTTCTCAAGATATATCAGTTTGAGCTTTCTATATACTTTGCAGAAAAAAGATTTTGATGCAGGTTTGGCGGATGATTTTACCGAGCATTTTATTGCCGGAGAAATTCGTTCGACACCTGTCAGTTGGATGGATATTTCCATCTTTGGCGGTCAGGTAAGAGAAAGCCAACGCTGCTATGGAGGTTTCTGTCGTCAAGTGCCTGCATTTGAGGGAGTCAAAGGTAAAGTCAAAATCAGGTTTTAACACTAATAGAATATAATTGAATGCGTTTTTATATAAAAAGCCCCACTCCGTATATGGCGTGGGGCTTCAATCTGGTAGTGCTTGTTTGTTTTATGAATTAGTTGGTTTCAAATAATGATCCAGCTCTCCAGTCACTCCAACCTGTAACACTGCGGTTTTCTCCACCTGAAACCGTGGAATAGGTGCCTGTAGAACTATTGTTGTATCCACCGGAAACAACTGCACTGTGGCCGGCTGCAGTGCTGGAATTACCACCACTTACCGTGGAATAACGAGTGTCGTACGGGTAAGCTGAATCACCTGCGGTATTTGCATAACCACCAGAAACAGCACCAAAATCAGCGTAAGCGTGATTGCCACGACCG
>Ga0209692_10002164_pt1 | contig 22772 bp, 14 predicted proteins | sample tdDd472_FD_187129 | JGI IMG/M metagenome (GOLD analysis project Ga0209692, IMG submission 187129) | Marine sediment microbial communities from the Atlantic coast under amendment with organic carbon and nitrate - tdDd47.2 (SPAdes)... | ecosystem: Environmental > Aquatic > Marine > Coastal >... | reverse complement strand
ACAGTTCGTCCGGGCAATCATTCATGTAAGCAAGTTGAATTTTGTAGTTACCATCTTCTGAACCAGTATGAACCACGGTTTCTTTGTTTCCGTTGTCATTGGAAGCGGATGTGTAGTTCGACATAAACGCACTTCCATTATCCCCCATAACACAACTTCGCTGAGATGTCATAGTGGCACGTGAGCATGTAATTCCGGCTGGATCGACCCATTTCAAATCAACATTCATTGGGCCACTGCCGTCGAATTCCATATCAACAGTAATCTTTTCGTTGACATCAACATTAACGAAAACAAGCTTTTCCTCACTTCTTGCACCTTCTGAATCTTCAACAATAAGCCTGAAGGTATAAGGTCCAGGCAAGTCAACTCTGGTGGTGATAATTGGTGCAGTCGGGTCAGATATTTCAGCACGACTTTGATCGGAGGGTACCTCTAATGTCCACTCATATGACAAGGGGTAGCCATCATCGGGATCGTTTGAAATATCTCCATAGAAGGTAAGACTTTGCTGTGCTGGCGTTGCTTCCGAGGGTACTGTAATAGGTGCCTGAATATCAGGACCATTGTTACTGCGCGAAACTCTTGCAATAGGAGCCAAATTAGCTTCTTTTCCCTGTCCACTAATGGATGTTTTTGAGTATTCGTCTCTATTACCCTGTGTATATGAAATCATCAGATAGCAACCCTGATCAATACCAGTATTCTCAGGGGCGTACCCTACACCAATATCTGTAATTAATTCATCAACTTCCATTGTAAACGGGAAAATACCATGGTCTCCCATGAACAGAGAAAATTCGTTGCAGTGATTACCGGAAAGTCTTATATCGGTAACTTCAACTTCAGCACCGGTTTGGTTTTCTACTTCCAGGGTCTGAACCGCTGTCTGTCCAATTTCCACCATACCAAAATCAATCGGATTCCTGTAAACATCAAGAGAGTTCTGAGAGGCTGTCCCTGCCATACAAACTTCTGTCTGACCATCCGTATTATTATCGGCGTCGTTTATAAAAACAAGGCAGTTTTCGTGAATAGCTGGGAATGTCGTCTCAGATTGAGGCATGTATCTAACCATAATCTGTTTGCACTCGCCATTAACCACATAGACGGGTTTGCCAAGTTCAGGCTCTGGATTCATGTCATATTGAAAATGAGTTGCCGTATCCGGTCGTTTCAGACCAACAGCACTAATTGTAATGGCTTTATTGCCGGTTCCGGTGTTGCATATTGATAATTCAATCTCTACACCAGGATCTGAAACTCTGACATTTCCGAATTGAATAATGGCAGGATCTGCAGAAAACTCGGATTCGCCTTTGTAGTCAGACAAAAGCAAAACAGTCCAAAGTGTGTCTTCGTTGTCTGCATCGTTATTGGCAATTTGCAGCACTGAACTTGCAGCTTGTGGCACCTGTGGTTCATATTTTACACTGAAAGTTAAGGAACCGTTGGGAGCAATCACATAAGTTTTTGTCGGATCATAATCCATCAATTCAAATTCGGGTGATTCTATTGCAAATCTCATGGCAGAGATTTCAAGATCTCCCGTTCCTGTATTTGAAATTACAAGATCCTTATAAGTGGGAGAACCAAGATTGACTGCTCCAAAGTCGATTTCATCCGGTGCACTAATATGAGCATCACCGACGTTTTTATCACCATCAACAGTATTGTCAACATCGCCATCAATGTTATCACCGTCAATTTTATCACCATCAGGATTGAGGTCATCAATGCATACGAAGTCGGGGCCACACTCCTGGCCTTCAGCACAATCCGAATCGAAAGTACAGGGAGCTGCATCTTCACCGCTACCACAACCATTCAGGATGAATAAGCCTGCCATAGACAAAACAGCAATTATCAACATCCAATTTTTTCTAAACATCTTTACAGCCTCCTTGACGGTATTATATTCTGTCAGACATGTCTGAACACTAGATTAAACTTTGGCAAGTCCAAATCACAGATGACACATTGTATCATATGGAAATATGCATTTCCAGTTCTAAAATCATCCCCTTTTGTATTTTCAATTATTTATGGCAGAATAATTCTGCGGTTTCTGCACAATTTACAGTTAATTTAAAACACGTTCCAGTCCAAATTAGATACCATAATCTCCTTGACCAGTTCTTTTGCAAAGTCTGATTTCATGACACTACTGCAAACAGGAGGATATTCTTGCATACCTAAAAGCATTTTCATGGTTTTTAGAGTTGACTTTCCAAGCGCCTCCAGATCATAGCCACCTTCAAGGAAAAAGGCTATTTTACCATCGCAAATCTCTTCAGCGCAATCCACTAAAATTTGACCAATTGCTGCAATACCATCTGTAGTGGTTTTCATCGAACCAATGGGGTCGCTGTAGTGAATATCAGATCCAGTCGAAACAAGAATAATATCAGGTTGATAAGCTTTTAACAAAGGTACTACAATAAACTTATATACTTCATGAAACTCAAGGTCACCAAGACCAGTTGTAAATGGTAGATTAATGTTGTATCCACATCCTGTTCCATTGCCCATCTCGCTCATGTAGCCCGTTCCGGGGAACAGTGGCATTTGGTGTGTTGAAACATAAAATACATCATTTCTGTCAATGAAGGTACCACTTGTTCCATTACCGTGATGAACATCATAATCGACTATTGCAATTTTATTAACGTTTTTATTACGAATCAGATGTTCTGCAGCAATTGCAATAGAATTGAAAATACAGAACCCCATGCTTCGGTGAGTTACAGCATGATGTCCCGGTGGCCTTGCTAAAACATACCCGTTATTAAGTTTTCCATCATAAATATCGCTGACAAGATCAATTCCTGAACCTGCTGCTTTTAGAGCGGCTTCAAAGGATTTTGTGGTTGTCCATGTGTCAAAATCAAGTGAACCTATACTTAAACCCTCAGTTTGAGAAACATTGTAGTAATAGTCTTCACCATGCACATATAGGATTTCTTCTTCACTAGCAGATCTAATTGGTATCTCAATACATTCTTTCATAATGCTTTCAGATGCAAGAGTATTGTATATTGCATCCAGCCTATCCGCTTTTTCCGGGTGATTATCCACATTTTCCAAATGCTGTTGAAAGATTTTCCCCCAAACGATTCCTGTTTTACGCATATCCAGCCCTCAAATGCAGATATTTTACCAAAATTGCTCTTGTTTTTATTCTTTATTATATTTTCTGTTTCTATCACATTTTTCCTTATATTAACAACATAGAAAATCACTATTATATAGAAAACATATCAGCAACTATTGACATGCAACTAAAATTCCTCTACTTTTCCATAGCTGTATTGCAGATGAAGCTACCGGCGATTTTATCCTCGCAATTACTTCATAGCAGTAATACACACTATAATTCCATGCGTGACTGAACGAATACGACAATAGCAAAATATCGAAGGAGAAAAGATGCGAACCACTCTGTCAGCACTTGCAATCATTGCTTTGTTGCTTCTGCCGCAAACTATTTTGGCAAACAGCACAACTAATGCGACAACAAATTTCACTACAGAATTTCCCTACGCGGAAGTTTTACACAACAGTGTAACCAACACACCATCATATTTAGGTAATCTCAACATTCCTGTAAAATCAGGCGTGTCGCACACCAAAGCTGCCAATAATTTCTTAATGTCAAAGGCAAATTTGTTTAAGTTTGATACCTCTTCGTTTTCATTGAAACATGACCAAACTCTGGCATTAGGTACTGGAAAAATAGTAAAATTTAGTCACAATTATAAAAGTATTCCTGTTTTAAACGGGCAAACAAGTGTCTTTTTTAATGTAGATGGACAAATAAACAAGGTGTTCAATACCTCAATCGCCATAAAAGATCTTGATACAACCCCGACAATCAGTTCTCGTGAAGCAATTGTTGAAGCATGGGCCAAAATCTATGGAACTAGTACAGATGATTTGACCGAACGTGAATTAAGCTCCCGCTTTACTGCATTATACATTATAAATATAGGTAATGTGGCTCATCTGGCATATGCAGTTGGTATGCCTTTCCCCCTCATCACTGAAAAACGCTTGGCATTTATTGATGCCCATAGTGGCAATCTTTTAAGAAGCTACAACCTTGTAAAAAATGCCAACACCGTAAATGTTTATGAATACAATCCCGGTTCCAATCAGGATGCAGAAACTGTTGAACGTGAATTGCTGTCCATAACTCCCGATCAAAAATACTGTGAATCTGATCTTGTGGAAACATTCAACTGTCCCGACGAGGGTGGCACCGTTACAATCAACTTCGGCATCAATGTTACAGTTCCCATGTGTTCTGAAAAACACATTGCAGAATTGGACAACGAAGGAAACATGAACTACGAACCGGTCCTTAAAGGTTGGGGCGATGCATCTTCACATGCTGATCCTTTTTCCGAGGTTCACCTTTTTTACCATGTGCAACAAATATACGACCGCTTTCAGAACATCGCATTGCACATAAATTCATCTGAGCCACCTTTTGTAACTTTAGATCAGGTTCCGTTTCATAGCGTCGCCAACTTTTCAATACCGGACATAAGCAAAATATTCAGCGGAGCATCTGATGTTGGACTGATTCCTTTCGACAACGCCTTTTTTGTTCCGGCCTACGGTCTTATTCCTGGCGAATATCCTGAGGAAGATTCCATTATATTCGGTCAGGGAAGCGAACGTGATTTCGCCTACGATGCAGATGTTATCTACCATGAGTTCACCCATGCGGTTATCGGTTCCACAATTAATCTCGGTAGCATAATTCTCGACCAATATGGTCTTACCGCAGATCCCGGTGCTATGAATGAAGGCTATGCAGATTATTTTTCGGCAACTTATGTTGGTGATCCTCAAATGGCCGAATTTGTCGGTGGAGCATTTGAGTCTACTGGTGGCGATTCTCTTAGAAATCTTGAGAACACCAAAAAATGTCCTGATGATGTAATTGGTGAAGTTCATAGCGATTCCGAGTGGTGGTCTGCATCCTTGTGGAAAATAAGAGAGCAATACAAGGTTTCGGACGAAGATCACGATGATGTTGATGCAGCCATTTTCGAGGCTCTGCTTCAGCTTCCGCAAGAAGCAAGCTACACTCTGGCAGCAAATACAACAGCAAATGTATTAGGCGAATGGTTTGGAGCAGATGCAAAAACATTTGCAACTCAAACATTTACTGAAAAAGGTTTGATTAATTGTAATAGAGCAGTTCCTATTGAAAGTGGCTTTAAACAATCCAGTGCCCAACTTTACGGTAAAGACTCTATCAACCTCAAACCATTTGTTCCGGGTTTGATGCAATATCATGCTAGCCTCGAACAACCAATAAAATCAATTGTCGTCACCTTCCGTTCTTATTCAGGTGGTATGATGGGCGGTGGTGCAACTAACATGGATGTTGACATGTTGGTTAAAAAAGGTGATGCCATTGTTTTCAATTACACAGCAGCCGGACTTTCTTCAGACGAAGACTTCAGTGTTCCCTTCATTAAAACTGCAACGGATTCTCAAACCGAATCTTACGAAGCCATTATTACTCCTGAAGAAGCTGGCGAGCTTGAAGCGGGAGAATGGTACTTTATAATGGTGAACAACGGCAATGGTGGTGGTCAGGGTAGTGCTGCCACACTTATGGGTGTAACTTTTGAATATGGCTGCATGACAGACGAAGATTGTGAAGCCTGCAACTATTGCAATGACAAAGGCGTATGCAGTCCTTTTGAAACAGAATGCCAGTCTGATGAAGATTGTGTCGGTCTTGATGTCTGCGTAGTAGATGAATGCACAGCCACCTGTCAGCGTCCTGAAGATGCATGCGCAACCGGCATGGACTGCGGCGATTGTCAAACATGTACCGACAACCGTTGCGTTGATATCGCTTCTGAATGTGCTGCCGATGAGGATTGTGAAGAGGGTGAAACCTGCATGATGGACAAAAGCAATTGTTCCGGCACATGCGAGCCAATAGAAGAAGATGGAGACTCCGTCGAAGATGGTGATTTAGTCGAAGATGGTGACACAAATGATGGTTCCGGTGCAACAGGTTCCGGCGGTGGTTGCAACCAGAGCAACTCCACAAACATTGTTATTATAGCTCTTATGCTCTCTCTTGTTCTTTTTAGAAGAAGACAACGTAGCTAAGCAAATCAAGCATAAACACAAAAAAGGCTGCCTTCGTCTGAGGGCAGCCTTTTTTATTTAACTTGTTAACAATAAGCACTATCCAAAGTGCTTTTCATCCTCATGTTCAAAACCTATCGCATCCTGTTCAATATCTCGTCCTTCTACTTCCTTTTTCTGATGTTCCTTGTACCATTCATGCTGAACAAGCAAATTCATTATTTCGTTGGTACCGGTCCAGATCATCATTAAACGAACATCTCTTAGCAATCTTTCTACAGGGTAAATGTTTGTATAACCAATCCCACCCATAACCTGCATGGCACGATTAACCACGTCCCAGGCAGCTTCGGTAGAAATCTTCTTGGCTTCAGATACCATTCTTCTTGCGTCTTCACCACTGTCAACCTTGCAGGCAGTCGTCCACACTAAAGACCTAGCAGCCTCAAGCGTTGCAACTGCTTCAGCAATATGGAAACTTACAGCCTGAAACTTACGTATTGGTTTACCAAAGGCTTTTCTTCGTGTGGAATATCTTGTGGCAACCTCCAGAGCTGCTCGGGCTGCACCTATTGCACCAGAAGCTGTTGTCATTCTTTCAGGCACCATCATCCGATTGAAAACTTCTGCACCACGATTGATTCCCAAAATTACATTTTCTTTTGGAACCTTGGTATCAGTGAACACAATTCTGCTCGTTCCACCACCTCTTGCTCCCATTAAGCCGAAGCGGTGATCCACTCTTACGCTGTCATCTCTATCTACCAATATGGCAGAGATTTGATTATGTGGAGCTGCGCCATCATCAAAGTTTGTTCTTGCATAAACCAGAAAATAGTCTGCACCCTCGCCACCAACGATAAAGCGTTTCTGACCATTCAAAATAAAATGATCGCCTTCCAGAACTGCCTTGGTAGTTGCTCCAAAGAAGTCTGAACCACCTCTTGGTTCGGTTAAACCTTCTGCACAGAATTTTTCGGCTTTTAAAGTTGGAACAAGATACTTCTGTTTTTGTTCTTCAGTTCCAAAGGCATGAATGGCTTCACCGACAATACTTACCAGCGAATACAAACAAGCCAGCGGCGCACCCAATGTACCTATTTCCTCAATGGCACAAGCCTCGGACTTCCAGTCCGCTCCCCTGCCCCCATATTTTTTATCAAAGCGCAAGCCGAGCATATTCTGCTTTGCTGCTTCAATTAAAAACTCCTTGGGGAACTGAACCTCATCTGCATCCATGTCACGAATAAGTTGTGCCGGTACACTTTTAGCGAAAGTACGGGCATCTTGCTTTATTACTTTTTCCTTGTCTGATAGCAAAAAGTCAAACATGCAGAACCTCGCTTTTTCTGTGACAAATCAGGACGAGTAAATCGACACAGGTTTGTCGTTATTGGGCTTTTGCTCCGGTATATCCTCTTTTAAGGTAATCATAAAAGTAGTACCCTTACCTGTTTTGCTTTGTACTTCTATCTCACCGCCATGTCTTTCTATAATTCCGTAAACCACAGCCAGTCCAAGCCCGGTACCTTTACCCACTCCTTTTGTGGTAAAAAACGGCTCGAAAATTCTTCTTAAATGTTTGTCTTCAATGCCTTTACCGTTATCGGATATTGAGATATAAACTCTCTCGTTTTCAAACTTGGTCGTAATTTCAAGTTTGCCATTATCAGGGTTTTCAACAGCATGTGCAGCATTTACAAACAAGTTTAGGAATGCCTGTTTAAGTTGCTGAGGAAACGCCATAATCTCCGGCAGATTATTGTCAAGTTCGGTTACTACTTCAACTCTGTTTTTTATTTCATTATTCGCGACCCGCAAGGTTAGCTTAATAATTTCGTTGATGTCTGCTTTTTCAGCTTTAACAGAACCAAAGTGAGAAAAATCCTTCAAGTCTTTTACGATTTTCTTCACTCTCTCAGCGCCTTCTTTCAGGTCGCCAATCACGTCCGGGAATTGCTCCAGATTTGCTTTAATGTTATATTCACGATCAAGTTCAAGCAGTTTTTTCCTTACATCAGTGGCATCCGTATGCTTTCCATCCTTAACCAAGTTAAGATATTCTTCAAGTTCTACAACAGGTTCTGAAACTCCATTGAGCATCATTTCCAGCACTTCCAGATTCGTAAAGATGAAGGTAACAGGGTTGTTTATCTCATGGGCCACACCAGCAACAAGCTGACCAAGAGAGAGCATCTTTTCATTTATTAAAAGCTGTCTCTCAACCATCTTTCGCGAGGTAATATCACGGGCAATCATAATCATCAGACCGTCTGGATCATTATATATCTGGCTAAAAACAGCATCGTATTTTCTGCCTTTGATTGTCAATTCCAGTCTGTTGTTTTCATGTTCATCATTTCGTTCGTGCCTTATAGGACAAGATAAACATTTATCACTTCCACAGCCAAGAACAAGATTACAAGACATACCAACCTGATCACCCAGCAGATTAACCGCCTTTTGATTCATAAAGGTAACCATTTCATTGGGATTGATAACAAGTACGAGATCTTGCAAACTGTTGAAAATGGAAAACAAGACAATTTTATTTCGCATGTCTTCCATATTAGTTGTCAGCAATTCGTCGTGTTGGTCTTTTACTTTTTCATCTTTTTTATCAAACGTCAGATATAGGTAACCTGTAGCAACAAGGGCAAATAGAGCATTTATAGGACTATAAAAAACCGATGGTGAAATAAGTACGCCAAACACACCGACAACTATAAGTGCCATCATAACCACAATAATTACATAAACCAACTTTGATGCCGGTTTTAACAGTATGCTTTTAACGCCAAAATATATAGCTAGAACAAACAACAGCAAAGGAATAATAGTGTCGAAAATAACGCCTTGCATAAATCCTCCAGTTGAGTTGCGTAAAAACCGAATTTATAACCATATCAATTACGGCAGTTTACGCATTAAACTTAACTGAATCAAGTTTTATTTTACCACTTATATGTGCCTTAAAACACAAAGTGTTTCTATATGAAAGGTCTGTGGAAAGAAATCTAGGCAATAGGTTTTTTGCATTTCATAACCACTCTCCAGCAATACTTTCAAATCACGTGAAAGCGTGGCATTATCGCAGGATAAATAGACAATCCATTCTGGGGCCAATTCTGCAATTCTTGTCATGCCCTTGAAAAATCCGCTTCTTGGCGGGTCTAAAAAGAGGAAGTCAATACCTTTTTGGTTGAACTCGGCGATTCCCTCGCCCGCTGTTTTGGCAATTGTCCTTATTTTATGTTGCACTGGTTTCATGTTTTTAACCAGTGAATTGCAAGCCATTTTGTCAGACTCAATTGCAGTGATCTCTGCAAAATGCTGAGCAATACTCTGGGTGTAGTTTCCAGAACCTGAAAACAATTCCAGCGCCGAAAGTTCATCTTTCTCACTGGAATCGGTAATTTGTTTTATAATGTCACCAAGCAAAAGTTTTACTTTAGTATTCAATTCAAAATTGGTCTGCCAGAAATTATCAATGCCGTGGTAGTTGGTTAAACCATTGTTATCTTCTGCCAGCTTCAGTCTTGTTTTACCATGGCGAATTTTCTTGCCTTTTTCACCAGAAACATATCCGCAGAATTTTTCATCCGACTGCCATAATTCTTTCAAAGCCGAATCCGAAATGAAAACATCGGTAATAATGTGCATTGCAGCTTCTTTTTCAACTGGAGAATAGCCTATTTCAATGCTTCCTCGCGTCACTCCTGCTTTTTTCAATACTGGCTTCAAATGTTGACAGACTTTGGCTCTCATTTCATCAAGCGTTTTGTCCAGGATACAACAACTGTCAATTTCCACTATTTCTTTTGAACCTTTGGCAAAAAAGCCAATCACGCCGTTTTCACCGATTTGCAATCTGGTTTTTATCCTGTAGTTGTAACCATTATCGGTACCAATTGTTTCGATATCATCGCAATTAAAACCGCCAATATGCTGAAGATTGCCTTTAAGGATGTTCGCTTTTTCTTTTAGTTGCTGCTTGTAATCAACATGCTGCCATTGGCATCCACCACATTTGCCGAAATATTTACATTCAGGTTTTACACGAAATTCAGAAGGTTCGAGAACTTCGGCCAATTCGGTGATTGAATATTTTTTCTTGTTCTTAATAATTTTTGCTCGTACAAAATCACCGGGGCATCCGCCTTCAACAAAAATTGCTTTGTTGTCTACATGGCCCACACCACTGCCTAAAGCTGCCAAACCTTCAATTTTAACTTCTATTTCGCTCATTTTTTTCACCTATTTAGTCTAGAGATGCTCTGCTGATTTAACCAACACGCCAAAGCTGTCAATTTCAAAAGCACCATCGTAATCAGTTCTATATATTTCCGGAAAATCATTTTTAATATCCAGCCAATTATCCCTTGATAAATATCTGGACAGCTTTCTATTCATGGCCAATATAACAGATAGTGGTTTGATTGCCTCTATCATATTTTTAACAGACTCATTTTTTCCGGGGCCAAACATAATAACTGTTACATTCTCGCCACTTAACTGCTTTGAAAACTCTTGCCAGATGTTAAAATCTATCAGATGCGGGCTTGGTAACACTATAATTGATGCTTCTTCACTTTTATACTGCATTACCGGAATTGCAGGAAATCTGTCCAAACGATCTTTATGTGGCAGTTTCCAGACAATCAAGTATTTGTCTTTCGTATCACATTTTGTAATATTTTTCAGGGTTTTCCCTTTGCATCTATCATAAATGAATTTAACAGATTCGACCTCAAACATGCGTTCGAGTTCAGTTTTTACTTTTTGTGCTGCATCCTTTTTCGATGTCAGATATAGTGTGGAGATCTCAGTTTTCCCAGATTTCCAAAGCATCGGGGCAACGGTTCTTTTTACAGGATCTCGGCTTTCAGTAATATTTATACCAGAACAAATTAACTCGTTCCTGCCACCCGATATATCTATGTATACACAAGTGCCACTTTGCAGATGTGGAATCGTGGCCTGGAATTCCAGATCGCTATTTAATTGTGACGATGAAAAAGCCAGACTACCACAAAACATCATTACAGAAATGCTTAACACTGTTGTCATTGCTTTTTTATTGCCAATTTCTTTCCACAAACCACTTTTTGGCCTGCCTGCCATGTTCCACGGTGGATAAACGAAATATAAACCGAGAAGCAGTGTTAAATAGTAAAAGAAAATTACCACGAAAGAATATTGCGGAAGATAAACCAAGCCTCCAATAAACTCTACTATTGTTTCTTGTAGCTGATAAATCAAGCTAAACAAACTGTCAGCAAGGTTCAACAAGTCGCTTGTAAAAGGCAAATTGAACAACCAGAAAACTGCAAATAGAGCCAGCATTGGTACCAGCAACATCGAAAACAATGGCACGATTACAACATTAACCAGAACCCCGGAATAAGAAATTGCATGAAACCAATGGGCCACAATTGGTGCTGTCACAAAAAAGCAAATTAAACTGGATGTTGCCACAAAGTATAAATACGAGAATACTTTTTTAAACCAGGAATTCTGGTAAACAACAAGTTGCTTCACTTTCCATGGTAACAAAGTGTTTAGTCTTGGCACAGCCAGGATAATTGCCAGAACAGATACAAAGCTCAACTGAAAACCGACTTCGAATATTGAATACGGATAAATCAGCAAGATAATAAATGCAGCAACAAACAAATTGTTCACAGAATCAGAGCGTCTCCAGAGGATATAGGCAAGCATGTAGATTGAAATCATAATGGCAGCACGAAAAGTCGCAATATGCATCCCTGCCAACAAGGCGTAGACCCATGTTATCGGCAAAGTAAACAGAGCTGCAATCTGGTTGATAGAGAAATAGCGCAAAATCATTTTGCTTCTTCGAACTAAAAAGCTGAATACAAGAAATACCCAGAACGACATCACTCCCAAATGCAAACCGGAAATTGCCAGCAAATGAGCAGTGCCTCCTTTCAGAAAAGACTCCCGGACTTTAGCAGGTATCCCCTTTTTCATTCCGATAATCAAAGCTTTTATAATCTGTGGGTTTTCAATATTTTCCTGAGAATCTATCCATCCTGATATTTTTCCTCGCAGGCGTTGAAAATAAGTTCTGATTCCTGAGATGTCATCCTTCTTAATCAATCTTATTGATTTGCTAGATCGTAAATAAGAACGTAGTTTAAAACCGCGATTTTTGAGATACTCACCATAGCGGAATTCTCCGGGGTTGCCGTTGTCTTTTATCTCCCGCAAGGTAGAGTTTATTTCAACAAGATCACCGGGTTGCCATTTGATATTATTTTGTCCAATGTAATATATAATTTTTCCAGAACAGGAGGATGTATGACCATTCGCTTTGCAATAATTTGCTTCAATGGGTAAATGGGTTGTTCTGCTTCCCCTTTCGGGAACATCTATTATATGTCCGGTTACTTTTGTTTTTTGGTTAATATATTGATCCAGCAATATGGTGTTTGCAATATCGCCATAACGGGCAAAATTTGCGGTGAGGCATCCAAGACCAAAGGCTCCCACAAACATAAGGAGCAAAGTTCCGGTGTAAGTTCTTCTAACTGCCAGCATTACCAATAGCATCCAAAGGAACATTGCCACACTAAAACTTATCAGGTGCAACTTACTAAATTTTTGAAAAGAAAACCAAATGCCTGCAATTAAAAAAGGTGTGGTCAACAACATTGGTCTGGCAACCAATCCTCTTATTGTCTCTTCACCCCATTCATTTTTCATAGTTGCCTCTTGTACCTGGATGATTACAAGAGTGAGAACGTAAGCAGAATTTACCTTTTATATCTGAAACCATAAGTTTGAATAATCTCATCCATTTTTTCAGGCGTAGGCGACCCTTCATTGGCTCCGGCGTGTCTTACACTCAAGCCGGCACAAACATTACCTCTGGCCAAACATTCCTTAAGTGAAATGCCATCAATCCAGCCAGAAAGAAATCCGGCATTAAAATTGTCACCCGCTCCTGTAGTATCGACAACAGTAGTTTCAATCGGCTCTACCTTGACAACCTCGCCGTTTTCATAACCAATGGCACCATTGGAACCATCTTTTACCACCACATTGGTAAACTCTCGCAAAGCATTTAGAGCCTCATGAGGAGTTTTCTTGGCAGATAAAAGCATTGATTCATCTGCATTTGGCAAGATAACATCAGTTTGAGACAGAATATGTCGCACTTCCTCGTTTTTAATATTGCCCCACGGGGAATGCATGTCCATGGCGACCTTTACACTTGCTTTTCTGGCTTTTTGGGCAAGTTTCACCATTCGTTTGTCCTGCGCCATCTGCACAAGCAAAAGACACTTTGTTTTGTCAGGCGACAAAAGATCTTCGGGGAAATCATACTGACCATCTCTGTCAACGTATGAGACAAAAGCTCTGTCTTCAGGAAAAGTCAAAGACACAGTAATGGCTCTAGCATCACCATCAATGCGAACCAAATGACTGCAATCAACGTTTTCCTTTTTAAGCCTGCTTTCCAGATAACCAGAGATTAAATCGGTACCAATTTGCGAAACGATTGCAACCTTTAACCCAAGTCTGGCCATTGCCACAGTGGCATTGTATGCGCCACCGGGAGCCAGAGTGAGGTTTTTCGAGAATATCTCTTTACCGAGTTCGGGCATCTGGGGCAAGCCCTCGAAAATGAGATCGAGGAACATTGCACCCGGCTCGAAAACTACCACGTCATATGGACGATTATTATCTAACGCCATTTTGAAAAACTCTGTTCCTGGGCAGCCATAAAGTCTTTCATCATTGCTTCGGCAATTGCATTATCTTTAATAAGCGGATGCACTCTCAAAGCTTCAATTGCACCTTCAATGGATTGCTCTGCAATGGCATCAACACCAATAGATTCGTAGCGTTTGACAGATTTTACCAGATTCAAGGCATCCTTGTTTAAATCACCTGCCGGCAATGGTTTGATCGAACCATTTGAAATTTCGCAGGTAACTTCAATCACTTCGTGATCTTCAAGTTCTTTCAGGTTGCCATTGTTGGGTACAATCAAAGTGTGCTGTTTTGGTTCAGTACCGCTATATGCTTCAAGAAAATCAAGTGCCACACCGGCGTAACCTTCTTCTTCGTCTGTCGGCAAATATCTTTCACCACCTGTGGCGTAATCCATGTAACTTTCGTTACGATGTCTGGTGTAGTTCATGTAGTAATCAAGCCCTTTGTCGGCATTAGTTTTCAAGTCCAATGCTTCAAGATCGTTCAACAGCTTGCTGTTCCAACCAACGATTAATTCGCCTCGGCTTTTTTCCTCTGACAAAACGGCTTTCAAAGCTTCTTTTTCGAGCAGGAAATAGTAAAGATATTCGTTAAGATACGAACCAACATTCTGAACTATTTCTTTGGGGAAAACATATTGAGCGTTTGTCAGAAACTTGTCGTCATGTAAAAACTCAGTGATTTTTTCTTCACCGTTTACTTTTATAGAAGTGGTAAACGAAAGATGATTTAGACCTGTTACTCTGGTTTCAATGGCAGATTTATCTACGCCAAGATGATCTGCACAATAGGCTTTTGCACTGTCGGCAGAGTCGCATATTCCAACGCATCTGTCATAGCCTTCTTTGTTCAAAGCCTGTGTGGTCAAACCTGCCGGATTTGTAAAGTTCAAAAGCCATGCATCAGGATTGCTGTCGAAGGTCATACGGGCATAATCCACCAAAGCTGGAATGCTTCTGCATGCAAAAGCAAAACCTGCTGCGCCTGTTGTTTCCTGTCCCAGCATTCCATGATTCATGCAGATTCTTTCATCCTTGGCTCGACCTTCTTCAAAGCCTGCACGGATGGTAGTTATGACAGCAGTAGCCCCTTTAACGGCTTCTTCAGGGGTTTCTGCAACGGTTAGTTTGTATGGATTGCCAGCTTTTTCAAGAACGGATTTCGCCAGCGGAACAATCAGACCTACTTTACGAGGGTCAATGTCGTAAATTGCAACTTCATCAATATCAAGCATTTTGGCTCTTTTTGCCAGACTTCCAATCAATAAGGGTGCCCTTACACCGGCCCCACCGATAACAGTAATTTTCATTTTAATACCTAATTGTTTGACGATTGAATAATCAATGCGTTTATTAAACGCGCTACTTCTCGTATATAAAATCTATAGATCAGATTTAATGCTTATTAATCTCTCAAGTTCATCGTGAGACAAGCCACCCTTAACCATCTCTTTGCCATCGAAAATAAGGGTGGGAGTACCAGTGATCTTGATCTCGATAGCAGCATTTATGTCCTTGTCAAGCTTGTCTTTTGGCCTGTTGCTATTTAAGCATTCATTGATTTTTGTTTCATCCAAACCAAGTTGCTTTAGGTTGGCCTGTAAAAACTCGGGACTAATAGACTGCCTGTTATTCAGCAAAAGCATGTGCATTTCAAAAAACTTATCTTGCTCCTTAGCGCAGTTTTTGAACATTGAAGCAACACATGCATATGGGTGATAAGCTCGCTTAACAATAGGATTGCACTGCTGATCCAACGGAAAATCTCTGCGAATAATTTTCAACTCGCTGAACTTTCCAGTCATTTCCTCAAGCATCAAGTCCATTTTACTGCAAAACGGGCATTGATAATCACTGAATAATACGATTACAACCTTACCGTTGGGGTTGCCAATAACATCACCTTCGAGTGATACAGGCTTATCCAATTTGACGAGTTTCTGGCTTACTTCAGCAAGTTTTGCCAGCTTTTGCTGTTTTTCTACATACATGCCAGTGGAAAACATCGCGATTACACCGCCAAGCAAAACAATTAAAGCAGCTGTTTTTTTGATGTCTCCAAAAACAATTTTCGCATCCTCGAGAAAACAGTCTAAATGGCTAAGTATCGGTTTTTCAAGTAATAACCATGCCAGCACAAACATCAAAGCATTTACGGTATACAAAACTATGCACATCAAGCACCATGTGCCAATTTCTGCATAGCAAATCCAGGCCAAGTATATCGAATAGCAGACACTGAAAAAGCCGATCCACCAAATATAAACCGATGAGTTTGGAATTTTTTCTCTTAATTTTGTCAGTCGTATCAGAGCCAGAGCAAATACGAAAAGATAGGTAAATGCACCTAGTATTGAAATTGGAACCCCTAGTAATTTTGACCATGGTGTAACTGAAACCGCATCGCAGTTCATTGTTTCATTTATATTACAGAAACTTTTAAAATCGTCATCGGTATAATTGATTTTATAGTGGATATAAGTTAATTCCACCGAACTACCGATTCCAACAGCTACGACGATCAGTAACGCGATCAGCAATAAAAATGTAGATTTTTTCATACTAACCCTTGATATATATTCAATATTCAAACATGCTTTTTTCTAGCACATTTTTAATGGTTAACCAAGTAATATAACTAACTTATATGACAGCATTTATATAGATCCTATGCCATCAAACAGGCGTATCATACTCCAAATAATATCACTGTCAATATCAGCGGGACAAATATTGTTTACATTATACGAAATTTAACAATTATTTCTGATGTCCCAGCACAAAATCCACCTCGTACATGTAATAAATCGCTTCGATTAAGATCGTCCTCCCCACATTATGTTTAAGCAAACAAGATAGCTATGACAAAACAGAATGCGTATAAATTTTGTATTTATTACTGAAGACCATCGAAAGGATCAAAAGTTTTTTCCAATTCGCGCTTTTCAAATTGTCTTTTTAGTAGTTTTCTGGAAAACTCCACAGAAACAGGGAGATAGGTATCAAAACGAGGACAACTAATGTCAGTTTTATTTAAAATTTCCAGTGTATTTGAGCAATTATGAATAGCCTTATGGTTAAAATATTCAAATAAATGCTTTGGTACACCTGCGAATGCCTCCATACCGGGAATTAAAAACACCGCTTTGTATAATTTTTTGGGAACACCATATGTAGGGGTTGTACGACCGATATAATTGCAAACTGCATCAAAAATAGTTCTGGTAGCCAAGGGATATGGATCTGTTATGTGGTAGGTTTTGCCTTTCGATTCTTCCTGATTGAAAATATAAATACATGCAGCAGCCACAAAATCAACAGGAACAAGATTTGCAAGACCTTCGCAGGGACCAGGCAAGAAAAACGGCAAAGTCTTATCAGTTGTTAAAAGCAATTTTGCAAAAATATACGGCCCCTCAAATTTGAGAATTTCGCCATTGCTGCTATCGCCCACAACATTGCCGAGCCTAAAAATCGTAACCGGAAGCCCTTTATCCATGTGACGACGAACAAGTCGCTCGCTTTTATATCTTGTCTCTTCCTGATGATTCTTGAATTTCTGCCCAAGATCAAATTCATCTTCCTGGATAATTCCGTTTCTATCACCGGAAACATGAATTGTTGAAAAATGTCCGAACCTTACCAGTTTTTTACAATCCTCTGCAAAGTCAAGTACATTTCTTGTGCCATGAACATCTATTTCTTCACAATAGTCTTTTGGAACTCCCATATCCCACGCAGCAGCCAAATGCAAGATGTGAGTAACTTTATTACACAAATAGGTATGCTCATCACCTGAAAGTCCCAAATCCAAATATGTTACATCTCCGGAATATATTGTTATTTTCTTTTGAGCGGGCTTTGACAGTTTGTTCAGATATTTCTTAGTCATCGGAAGAAATTTTTTCATGGCTAACATATGGACATGAACAAAACTTTGTTCTTCTGCAATTTTCTGAATAATTTTTATCGTAGTATAAGTTGGAAAACCAGTTACAAAAATGTGTTTTTTAGTCTGTCTTGGAGCCAATATCCCCCTCCTCCATTGATGTAATTATCTCCCATAAAGCTGTTACCTGTTCTAAAGTATCCCCTAGTGTTTTTCCATTGTCGATTATATAGTTTGCCAATTTTATTTTCTCTTCAGTGGATGATTGTGATGCAAGCGCACTAGCAACTTCATTACTTGTCACATTATCCCTTTTTTTAAGTCTTGACTTTTGATGTTCTCTATCACATTTCACCACTATAAGTCCATCAAATCCCAAGTAGAGTCCTGTTTCGACAAGCAATGCAGCTTCATATATTACAACTTCTACCCCAGATTCAGCAGCGTTTTTCAGTTGCGATGCAGTTTCTTTCATTACGGCAGGATGTACAAGACTATCTAAAAGCGCTCTTTTATCTTTATCTGTAAAAACAATGCGCCTCAGTTTTCTTCTATCTATTCCCCCATCCGGCAGTAATATTTCTTCTCCAAAGGACTCTTTTATTTTTTCATATGTCTCTTTTCCAGGCTCTACAACCTGTCTTGCAATCATATCAGCGTCAATAATAATTGCACCCAAATCACCTAACATCCCTGCAACAGTACTCTTGCCACTTGCAATACCGCCCGTTAAACCAAACACTTTCATATCTACTACCTATGTAAGCAAAGTCGATAAAACTTTTTTTTAGAAACCACCCTCAATATACAAAGCATATCTAATCTATACAAGATGTTTCACAAACAACAGGAAATTATTGTTGACTTTTCCGAAGTATGACGCTTTAAATTGATTAACTAATATCTAATATGGTATGTATTGGCGAATTGGGCCAGAGAATGTTTCTTTCGTTTCGCTGGAGAGCAAATATAATTGCTGATTAGAGGTTAGCAGCATGGTGTCAACAAACTTTTTACGTCAGGTGTCCATTTTCAGGGGACTCAACCATGAAGAACTTGAGGTTGTGTCTGAAATAATGGGAGAATGGGAATGTTCCAAAGGACAATTTATCTTTAAGGAGGGTGATGAGTCTGAGGTTCTGTACATTCTTAAAAAGGGCGAAATGGGAATTCATATCTCAACCGGCCTACTGGTAAATCACACTTTGGGGAAAGTTTCCGAAGGTGAGGTTTTTGGAGAACTTGGTTTTATTGATAGAGAACCTCGTGCTGCTTCTATCAAATGCACCCAACATGCCCTGTTGTTTTCAATCACCAGAGATGATTTTAAACGTATTGGCAAAGCAAACCCGAATATTCAGAGAATTATATATAAAAACATCGCCCGAGTCATAGCAAGACGCTTGCGACACGCTAATAATCAACTGCGTGAACTTGCAGGAAAAGACAAAACGCTGGCAGTGTTTCTTCCCCAGCAGTTCATGGTCTAAGCTATGAACCCGCCCTTTACCTTGTAGACACCCCAAGAGTGGGTACCCCTGTGATATATGGGCTTTAACTGTTTTCGTATCTACACAAAGTTAACATTGTTAACAGTAGAATTAACAAGTTATAATATATGGGCATGACAATTGCCCATTTTTCCTGTCTGTGCTATATTGCCTGCCTTTAAAGGCTGAATTACATCACCTTTTCTATTTCTTTACAAAAGGCAACAAAGTGTCCGAAAATAAAATCACATATTTTGCTACATGCCCAATAGGCTGCGAAGAATTTCTTGCAAACGAGCTTCTTGATCTTGGATTCTCTGACATTGAAGAAGATCATAACGGAGTTTACTTTAAGGGCGACAAAATGGATGGGCCAAAAGCCTGTTTGTATTGCAGAACAGCCAGCAGAATACTTGTACCGATAACTGAATTCCATGCACAAAACAGTGATCAACTATATCGCAACAGTTCAAAAGTTCCTTGGGAAGAATACATGAGTTCTTTAAACTCTTTTGCGATTCATGGAATTGGCACAAACTCGGAGATAAAGCATTCCGGATTTCTGGCTTTAAAAGTAAAGGATGCTCTTGTAGATAGAATGCGCAAAAAGGTTGGCAAAAGGCCAAGTGTCAGCAAACACCAGCCGGACATACGCATTGTCGCCAGATTGCGCGACAACACGGTAACTCTTTCACTGGATCTCTCCGGTGTAAGTCTGCACAAAAGAGGCTGGAGAAAGCATGTAGGAGAAGCTCCGCTAAAAGAGTGCCTTGCGTCTTCCATACTTATTGCTGCAGGCTACGACGGAACAAAGCCACTGTTAGACCCAATGTGCGGCTCTGGCACCCTGTTGGTAGAGGCCGCCGAATATGCACTAGGTCTGGCACCCGGCAGAAGGCTGAAATTTGGCTTTGAATCATGGCCAACTTTTCCGCGCATAATGCAGCGTGAATTTAATGAAATTCGTCGTGAAGAAATAAACAAAAGAATAACGAAAGAAATAGCCCCAATATATGGCTGCGATCTTAACCCGCTTGCTATTGGATATTCACAGGCTAATATTAAACAAGCCCGTCTGGATAAATATATTCAGGTGGATAGTGGCGATGCAATTACGCAGACATTTAAAGAAGATAACACTTTACTGGTCACAAACCCACCTTACGGCGAACGCATAGAAATGGATGAAGACGATTTACTTGAACTTTATCACCTTATTGGCAGAAACTGGCTGGACATCGGAAACGGACAAATAGCTGTCTTCTGTGGACACCCACGTTTCAGAAAGACGTTCGGACTTAAGCCCAAGAAAATGTACGACATGTTTAACGGCCCGATAAAAACGCGCCTGTTCTTATATGATGTGGGTAAAAAATGGACTGAGAAAGATTAGTCTCAGTTATCTATAATCAACTCTCCATCGTCAAATGGAACTTCTTCTTTTTTTGCGATTTCCTCAAGTTCTTTGCTGGACATGTTTGGCGGAAGAACTGGCCCATAAAAAACAGGGGGGTCGATTGCATTTAATTTTGCAATCATGTCTTTTTTGACATTCAACCAATCTTCCATATATTTTTCATCAACAGGTTTTCCAGGTTCATATTTGACATCTCTGGGATTCATCCATTGACCATTTTTCTTTAATCCAAAATGCAAATGTGGCCCGGTTGATCTGCCGGTATTACCTACCCTACCCACCATATCTTTTTGCCGAACGTGCATTCCAGCTTTAACCGAGATCACACTTAAATGGCAATAGAGGGATTCGTAGCGATTGGCATGGCGAATCTTTACACCTTTGCCACAAGCCCCCATCCATTGAGCCTTTAACACTCTACCGGAAGCAATAGCCCAGACAGGAGTGCCTCTTGGCGCACCAAAGTCAACACCATTATGTTTTTTGTATTTGTGAAGCGTCGGATGCATTCTAAAGCCGTACTTCGAGGTAACTCTCACAGTGTTGATTGGAGCCCGAAGAAAACTCTTTTGCAAGGCGTTATCTTTTTCATCAAAATATTCTGCACGCTTTTTATCTGGTGTCTCATAATGCACAGCGTACATATCACCCAGGGTATCACCATGAAAGCTTGCAGCATGCACACGGCCATAACCAAGAAACTCGCCCTGATAATACCTTTTCTCCACCAGCACTCTAAAAACATCGCCTTTTTGAAGATCTGAATAAAAATCAATGTCCCAGGCAAAAACATCGGAAATCTTCATTGTTAGAGCATCTGTCTCGCCAAGTTTCCACAGAGCCACAGAAAGCGAGCTTTTAATTACACCTGCAATTGGAATTAGATAACTTTCGGTTTGCCCAATTAGCTTGTAGGCTTTCAGGATTCCATCTTCGTTTCGTACATAATAGGTTTCCAGCCTGTTATAATATAGTGCGAACCATTTTATCTGGTTTTTTTTATCAAAAGCCAATGCCCAGCTATTGCCTACCCTGCACCACCGGAAATCAAAAACCTCTTTCATGGCATCATTTAATTTCAGCGCAATGCTGTAGTTAATTCCTAGCCTGCCAAAAGAAGAAGATACGGCCTCATCTTTCTCTATTTCCCCTGTAACAATCCTGTTGACAGTGGAATAGTGAACCTTCCCGTTTTCGTGATATAGTTTTTTTAAATATTCAAAGTCCGGCAGACTATCCCATTTTTCATCATTGTAACTTCTTGAGTGGGGGAAACCAATAGCAGAACTATAGGCAACCTCGCAATCCATACCTTCACATGGTTTCTCATACTTTACAGGAGCAGTGGCAATAGATTTCACAACAGGCGCTGTATTGGATTCTTCAGACCCGCATGAATTTGAGGCCAGCAAAACAAGAAATGTCAGCAAATAAACTGATAATATATTAAAAATTCTCACGTTCGATTTCCATAATGATAGGTATTTCCACATCCAGACACAAATTTTGCGAACTATAGCATAAGAGAAATAAAATTCCATAGTGAATGTCTTTTTTTGCTAATTGTCTTTACAATTTGACCTTTTATACGATTTATCTTATGTATATTCTCACTGATGTTGATTGTCTGGAGGCATTTTCTTGAGAAATTTATTTTATTGCATATTGATTTTATTCTGTGTTTTGACAAGTTCCATATCTCATGCAGGGGAACCATCCAAGAAGTTTTCCCAAGCATTAGTCATTAAGCAAATTAAAGACTTACTAAATTCAGAAGGACTAAATTTCGAATCTTCCGGGATGATAGTCAGAGACATAACGGACGAAAAATCAATTGATATATACAATCACCAAGCCGGGAAACTATTCAATACGGCATCTGTAATGAAAATATTCACTACTGCTGCTGCACTTGAGATTCTGAAACCGGAATACAGATTTTCCACATATTTTTATTCTGACAGTGAAATTAAAAATGGTGTAATCAATGGAAACCTTTATATAAAAGCAGGAGCAGACCCGTTTTTTGTGCCTGAAGAAATGACAAGACTGATTAACGAATTTGTCCTTCTCGGTGTACAAAAGATAACTGGCAACATCGTTATTGA
>Ga0209692_10002162_pt1 | contig 22804 bp, 19 predicted proteins | sample tdDd472_FD_187129 | JGI IMG/M metagenome (GOLD analysis project Ga0209692, IMG submission 187129) | Marine sediment microbial communities from the Atlantic coast under amendment with organic carbon and nitrate - tdDd47.2 (SPAdes)... | ecosystem: Environmental > Aquatic > Marine > Coastal >... | reverse complement strand
AAGAAAACTCCTCTTTTTTCAGGTCTTTGATGAGAAGACGTCAAAGACAAGGCTTTTGAAGTTTTGAAAACCAAGGAGTCCCGTACGTACGGGATGACTGTTTTCAAAACGAGAGTAACGCAGTATTTGGCGTTTTCTTGCAAAGACTATTTACTTATTTAGGTCTGCTCCCTACAAAGTTATAAATTTGCTTTTTAAATAATACAAACACAATAAAAATGGATTTTGAGACCAGCCAACTACTGATAGTGATGATTGCCTACATGACCTTGCTGATCTTGTGGGGCATATACAAGGGCAGAAAAGTGAAAACCGAGTCGGACTATGCCATTGCCGGGCGTAGTCTGCCGGGGTGGGTGGCGGCACTTTCTGAGCGGGCTACCGGTGAATCATCCTGGGCATTGCTTGGATTACCGGGTGCTGCCTATGCAACTGGCCTGCTTGAGGTCTGGACTGCCATTGGTTGTGTTGCAGGAATAATTACTGCCTGGGCTTTGCTGGCCTGGCGATTGAGGGATGAAGCTGAAAAATACAATGCAGATACCTATACCGAATACATCGCTAAAAAGCACAGCGAAACAAGTAGGTGGATAAGAATGGTTGGAACTTTTACCATTGTATTTTTCTTTTTCCTTTATGTGGGAGCGCAGTTTCTGGGGGGTGGTAAAACCTTACATGCCATGTTTGGAATCGATCCGGGATTGGGGATGCTTATCACAGCGGCTATTATCGTTCCGTATACAATTTATGGTGGTTTTTTAAGTGTCGTTTACACGGATGTTGTTCAGGCGATTCTTATGATTGTAACTCTTGTTGTTGGGCCAATCGTAGGGCTGGTCTATCTTGCCAACCATCCTGATTTATTCGCCCAGTCGATGGATATGGCTCTGATTAAAGCAGGCCCTGAGTATAATTCCCTCACTGGAAGTTTAGGAGGATTTATGGCAGGAGTGGTCATCGTTGGAGGCTTCTCCTGGTTCTTTGGATATCTTGGCGGGCAACCGCAGTTAAGCACCCGATTCATGGCCATTAAAAGTAAGAAACAGGCCAGGCAGGCAAGAAATGTTGGTATCATTTGGACAGTGTTGGCATACACAGGTGCCCTATCATTGGGTTGGATTGGAATTGCAATTTTTGGTCCTGATGGATTGACAGACCGGGAGCATGTGATGCCGGCAGTAATTTTAAAAATCTTTCATCCCCTTATCGCTGCAGTATTGATGACCGGAGCTATTGCGGCTATGACATCAACAGCAAACTCCCTTCTAATTCTTTCGGCTACAGAATTGTCCGAAAACCTGATTAAACCAGTAATGAAAAATAAGTCCGGGTATCAGGGGTCTCTTTTGCAATCCAGGATCATAACTGCTATACTGGCTATTGTTGCCCTGTTTATTGCCTATGTTCTGCCGCAGGGATATATCTATACTTTAGTAAGCTATGTTTGGGCGGGTATTGGTGGAACATTCTCTGTGGTGATCCTGTTGTCACTTTTCTGGAAAAAATATCACGGTAGGGCTGTTGTCGCTACAATAATATCTGGAATGACTTTTACGATAATATGGGTAAGTACCGGCATGGATGAAATAGTTACATCTCGCATACTTACATTTTTTGTAGCTGGTTTTGTTGCAATTCTTTTCACCTACCTTATGCCGAAAAAATCAATAACCTGATACTAAATATTGCGACGATCTAATTATGCTGTATGGATTGGTGAGGATTGAATTATTAATCCTTGGCAAGATTTGGTTTGTAGCTACAAACTTTTTGTATTTTTACAGTTGACAAACCAATTCGAACCGGCTATGAAGAAATTATTATCCTTATTGCTTTTTATGAGTTTTTTCTCATTGATGATGTTTTCGCAGGAATTTCCAATTGCAACCGGAAGTTATAGTACAACTTATCCTTCATCGGCATTTGCCAATGGAAAATACTTTACATCCTTCCTCGATAAACGTACGGGATCATCAAATTATGGGTTTTATGGCAAATTTATTGAACCTGACGGTACGGTTTTTCCTGATGATCATCAATTGGTTGAACCGATTTATTACCTGTCATTTATGCATGAACTTGTGTATGGTGATACAAATTACATTTTTGCCTGGGCTAGGGGTGTTGCCGGGTATTCGTACAATGCCTATGTTGAAATGATTTCTAATGATGGAGACCCTCAAACCAGTATGACACGGGTTTCAATCGGGAATACGGTCTCAGCATCTTTTGAAGAAACAGCTTTTGATGGTGAGAATTTTCTTGTCATCTGGCAGGAGGGACTGCCAAACAATGGTGCTGTAATCAGGGGCCAGTTTGTGAACACCAACGCCCAACTTATTGGGAATAACTTTTCAATCCGCCCTCCCGACCTTGCCACTTCAGTTTCCCAGGTTTATCCTGACATAGTTTTTAATGGAGAGAATTATTTCGTGGTTTGGGATGACAACCGTACCGGGAGCCGTGATATTTATGGACAATTTGTTGGCATAGATGGAACCCTGATAGGGGAGGATATTGTTATCACCAACAACAATGCCGATCAACTGCTGGTTCAACTCGCCTTTAGTGGTACTAACTATTTTGCAGTTTGGGCTGATGAACGGTTAAGTAACAACGACAAAGCAATTTTTGGCCAATTGATCGATATTGATGGCGCACTTCTTGGAAATAACCAACCCATAAGTCCACCAACAAATTCTGAAGGCCGCACGTGGCCGGATGTGGTAGCCAGCCAGAATGAATACCTTGTGGTGTGGGACCAGGAATGGTTAGAATATGAAAAGGAAGCAGAAAGTAGAGATGAAATCACCTCAATAATTCACAAAGCTGCCGGGCTGGAAATGACGGATCCTATTGTTTGGTATGATATCTATGCCAGGAAAGTATCATTTGATGGCGAGATGTTATCGGATGAAATTCCCATTTGCACCTTCGATTATCACCAACAGGATTGTAATGTATCTTCTGATGGTACTGATTTCCTGGTTAGCTGGAGCGACTCAAGAAACAATAATCAATATTATGATATTTGGGGCGCTCTGGTTGAGGGAACTGAAATGCCTGAGATGCCAGTTTTCTTACCGGATGCAATTGAGTTTGTTGCCGTATCACAAATTACAGAGGGTGAAACTTTCAGCATTAATAATCCCAATAATGAAGCCATCGAAATTGATAGCTTGTTTTTTATGGCCGACCCGGATCATTATTGGTGGATTGAAGATTTACCTGAAATGCCATTTGAGATTCCAGCGAATACTGCTGCAGAATTTTTATTGTTTCTGGATCTGCCGGTGGGTGGAGATCCGGATTCCAGGGAATGGTTGATCGATACGATAGTGGCACAATCAATGTCATCAGAGATTTACCTCAATTTAATGTTGGACGAAATATTATATGATACATTATTTGGAACCGGAATGGTTTATAATCCTGACTCATTGTTGTTTTCAAATGTTGATCAGGTCCTTTCGGGTCAGCAAATTCAATTGACAAACCCGCATATGTCTACAATTTTTATAACAGATGCAATTGTTACCGGCCCCTGGGCAGGATGGGAAATTGAAACAGGGTGGCCATGGCCGATCCCACTGGGCTATGGTGGTGAACTTACCTTGAATGTTTATGTAAATGATGTTTCTGATCTGCCCCTTGAGAATAAAGGATTAACAACAGATACAATTTGGTTTGAATCGGATTATAGTAACTACGAATACTTTTACCCCATCCATTTTTACACAGAAATAATGGATAGTATTTTTACTGGAATTGAGGGAGAATTGCCGGTACCTTATGAAATATCTGTATTTCCGAATCCCGCAAAGGATTATATTAATGTATCTATAAGTAATTATATTACCGGGAGAGTGCAAATTGAAATCTCAAACCTTACAAATACTTGGAAGAATGTAATATTTGAAGAAGTTGTAGATAAGGGTGAGAGAACACTTAGTGTACGATTTAATGGCAAGGAGTTACCTAACAGTGGTATCTATTTTCTAAGGGTATCAACTCCCGGTTTTATTTTAACGAAAAAGATTGTTTTACAAAAGAATTAGTTGTTGGTTGGTTATAAAAAAAACGGCTGCAAGTTCGCCCCAAGCAGCCGTTTTTAAATAAGTTATCGGCATTTTTTATTTAAAATACTCGAACTGGTTTGTGTCGGCATTCTTTTCTCTTTTCAAGATTTCTTCCTTAACAAATCTCGCCAAAGTTCCCGACAGATCTGTGCTTTTGTAATGATAACTAAAGGTATCGCCACAGTAAGCAACCACATCACCAATAGTTCTTCTCTCGCCAAAATAGTTATCATCAACAAGCCTTTTTAAAATTATACTTGGTCCTGGCCTGTCTTTTGACCTTGTTCTTCGGATTCTAGGAGGATGAATAATAAGTCCCTGTTTTGGCTTTCTTCCCCGTCGTACAATCGGCATGTCGCCAACCTGGGTTTCTGTTTCTTGCTTTTCTGGTTCCTCCCCACCAAAAATGAGCTCAATAAGACGAATTTGTACCGCCTCAGACTTGAATGCGTTAATCACTTCGGATAACTCAATCAGTTGTTCTTTGATTTTTCTAAAATCTTTAATCATAATAGTGTTTCCCCTTTAAATAGATAAATAAATCAAGTTTGTCTTGTAGTGTAAATTTTACTCCAGTAAAATTATCATTGTAAATGAAGCCAACAAATATACAACAATTCTTATAGAGAAACAAATAAATTCACAAATTGTTTAATATCAGTGATATAATTACCTTCAATTATTATTTTGTTTAAAACAATAAATTTATCAAACAGAAATGTATGTAACATCAAATCAACAGAATAGGGTTTTGGTAAGTCAATTTACAAACTTGAATCCAGGATTGGATGTTTGAAATTGTTTGCTTTATGCTTGAGTATAGATTAATGTAATACTATATAAATATCGTTGTGGTGTTAATGATTTACCACACTTGATTTTCAGATGCTGAATAAAAAGACCGGTATCTGTAACTTTTGCTATCTTCATCCGTTTAATACCTATTACAAAGAATTTCTAAATAGCTGATGACGGTTTCGGAGTATAATAAATGTGTAGATCATTTTTCTGATGGTGTTTACCGTTTCATTCTAAAGAACATCAAGGATGAGGACAATACGAAGGATATTGTGCAGGAGTCCTTTATGCGCTTATGGAATAAAAGAAAAAATGTAGTTTTTGCGAAAGCTAAGACCTATATTTTTACTACAGCATATCACGTAATGATTGACATTATCAGGAAGAATAAATACAGTACTGGTTATTCTGAGTATTATGAAAATGTAATGACAGTTGATAATCAGTTTAGTGATTTACATGAAATCTTGAATGAAGCACTGGAAAAACTACCTGTGATTCAACGCACGGTAATTTTACTGCGCGATTATGAAGGTTATTCATACAAGGAAATCGGAAAAATTACAGAGCTGAAGGAGCCACAGGTAAAGGTTTATATTTACCGGGCACGGATGTTTTTAAAAAAATATATTGGAAGCCTCGACAGGGTAATTTAATTCATTGAACAGAATGCAGATCAACAGGAAAAATTATGAAGCTTACATATTAGACTATTGGGAGGGTAATCTCGACCAAAATGGCATAGATGATCTTGCTTTGTTTTTCAGGCAAAACCCTGAACTGAAAAAGCATTTTGTCAATTTCAGGGAGTTTCATCTTCAGCCCGATGAATCCATAGTCTTCGATAGAAAAGATGACCTTAAAAAGATCGAAGTTCAGCAGGTTGGCGAAATAAATCAGGAAAATTATGAGGAGTGGATTATTGCATCTCAGGAAGGCGACTTGTCGACGCAGGAACAAAAGCAATTTGAAGAATTCATTGACAGAAATCCTGCTGTACAGAAAGAGGTTTCATTATTTCTCGTATCTGTTTTAAAACCTGACGAATCGGTAGTTTATCATTCCAGGGAAACTTTGAAGAAAAACATCCCATTTTATTATCAGAAAGCCTTGCTTTGGCCGGTTTCAATTGCCGCCATGCTGGTTATTATTTTTGGGGTTTTCAGTATTCTTAAAAATGAAACACAAACTATTACAAATCAACCTGGGTTTTTAACTGAAGAAATTAAACCCCTGGACAACAAGTCTGCTGAAAAAGTAGACGAAATTTCTGGCTTGCCCCGGAAGGATTTGGTCGTTGAAGCTGAAATCCCAACCATTGATCCTTTGCCAATCGATACTGAAAATACCTTGCTTGCTGATACAGAACAAGCAGAAGTTTTGTACAATTCACCTTTAAATATTGAGATTACAAATAAACAAGTTCTAGCAGAACAGGTTGACTTGACTTCGATGGAGAGAATTACTTTTTCGGAACAAATAGCAGGATACCAGGATTTGACCAGTCGAATTTCAGATCGGTCTGAAATGTCCTCAGCCTTTGAATATATGATCGTACGGGATGCACTGAATGAGGAACTTGCAGTTGTGCAAAACGAAAAGAGTACTGTCGGTAAAATATTTGCAAATCTTGGAAATAAAATTTTTGGTAGCTCTTCAAACGAATCAAACTCTATTTTTCAGGAGTTTTCAGAAACACAGAAACAGTCATTCAACCAGATTGCTGAAGGTATGCCTGTGTACCGTGAAAGTGATGAGGCAGGAAGAACAAGTACCTACCTGGCCTTATCCGAAAATTTAAAACTCCGGATTAGCAAGAATAAAAACAAAGAAAAAGTAGAAAACCCCAAAGGTGTCGAATAAACCATTTGGGTAAAATTCTGAATCAGGAAACCGAAAGTTTAGTCATCACCCATCCGTTGGTTCATCCCTTTTAATTTTTCCATCATTATGCTTACAACATTGGTTGTTCCGGTGTAGACTTGATCGATGCTTGCATCAAGCATATAGGCTGGTGTGGTAAACAGGTTATTTTTCTTATCCTCTACCACTTCACCGTGGCTGGTAGCAACATGTTTTCCACCCATGTTCTCAACCCCGGTAGCGGTTTGTTGATCCTGGCCAATAGTAACTTCTGCATCATCCAACACCTTTGAAAGAATAACAGGTGCAATGCATAAGGCTCCAATCGGTTTGCCGGCTTGATGCATCGATTTAATGGCTTTTTCAACATCAGGATTTACATCGCAATCTGTGCCTTTTGTGGCAAAATTCGACAGATTTTTAGCTGCTCCATAACCACCCGGCATTAAAATAGCATCAAAATCTGCTTCGTTAAATTCTTTTAGGTCACTGATTTTACCACGGGCAATCCTGGCAGATTCTACCAGTACATTTCTTTTTTCAGGCATTTCCTTGCCGGTAGAATGATCTATTACATGAAGCTGATCAATGTTGGGAGCAAAGACTTCATAAGTTCCTCCCTGTTGCTTAATAGAAAGAAGAGCCAGGACAGACTCGTGAATTTCAGCGCCATCATCGGAGCCGCTTCCTGCTAAAATAACTGCAAATTTGTTCATAGTATTGGGATTTTAGGTTTTCGCATTTTTAATTTGTGATCGATAAACAAAATTCAGAAAATGGTGTTTTTAATAAGGCAAATATAATTCAAAATTTAAATATAAACAATCGATGAAGTTATCTGATTTAGTTTGTTTTGGTTTAAAAGAACTGATTGGATTAATTAATTGATTTACTTTTGCCACCTATTTGTTTATAACAGAAAATTAATAATGATAAATATGAAAAAGGTTTTTTTATTGGTTTTGGGTTTTCTCAGTTTTTATTTCACTGGCTTTTCTCAGGATCAGCCCCAGATTACTTCAGGTGAAATACTTGAACATATTAAAGTATTGGCATCGGATTCACTGAAAGGAAGAAAACCAGGGACAGCGGAATCATTGATTGCAGCTGAATACATCCGGGATGAATTTAAAAAAGCAGGCCTTGAACTACCCGGTGAAAATGGATTGCAATATTTTGATCTGGTGACAGATGTCGAACTGGGCGATAATAATTCATTTATAGTGGATGGAATTGAGGGTACTGTTGAGCAGGATTTTACGCCCTTACCTTTCACAGAAAATGGGAGCCATTCATCAGTTGCAGTTTTTGTTGGTTATGGTTTTGATATCAAAAATGACAGTGTCCGGTGGGATGACTATGAGGGGATGGATGTGAAGGGTAAATGGGTAATGGTTCTCCGTGGTAGCCCCGAATCAGAAAACTCCACAGGGAAATTTGATGGGAATGTTTCTACCAGAATTAAAGTAATGGTTGCAAAGGATAAAGGTGCTGCAGGGGTGATTTTTATATCGGGTGAAAAATTTGACACAGTTGATAAGCTAATGAATTTGTTATATGATAAAAGTGCTGCCCGTGCAGGGATTCCTGTTGTTAATATGACGCGAAGTTTTGCAGAAACTGTTCTCTCGCGATTCGGTTTGTCTATTGCTAAAGCTGAAGACAGGATTATCACCACCATGGCTTCCTATTGTTTTACTGTGCCCATGCAATTTAACATCGAAACAGATATTGTACTTAAAAAGCAACGAGTTCAGAATGTTATTGCAATTCTCAGAGGTAGTGATCCCAATTTAAGTAACCAATATATTGTTGTTGGTGGACACTACGATCATCTTGGGTTTGGCGGTGAAGGATCTGGTTCAAGGATGCCCGACAGAAATGAAATTCATTATGGTGCAGATGACAACGCATCAGGAGTTTCAGGAGTAATTGAACTAGCCGAAAAGCTTGCATCAGAAAAGGAGAAAATCAGCCGCAGCGTTATATTTATGGCATTCGATGCTGAGGAAATGGGATTGATTGGTTCGAAGTATTTTGTTGAAAATCCACTCGTTGAACTGGAAGATGTAGTAGCCATGATTAATTTTGATATGATTGGCAGGTTAAAACCAGCAAAAACGGTTTCGGTAGGAGGAACCGGAACTTCTGTTGAATCTGAGGAAATACTAAAGAGATTGGCGAAAAATTCAGGGCTGGAATTGAGGTTTTCTCCTGAAGGTTTCGGGCCTTCTGATCACGCTGCATTTTACAATAAGGATATTCCGGTGTTCTTTATTTCAACCGGTGCTCATGGCGATTACCATACTCCCGAAGATACTCCCGAAACAATAAATTCGAAAGGTGAGGTGAAGGTTGTAGAATTTACTGAGAAGTTGGTAAAGGAAATTGCCAACAGGGATGATATGCTTACCTTCCAGGAAGCCGGGCCTAAAACAAGGGCTCGCCATGGTTATAATTTTAAAGTAACTTTTGGCATCATGCCTGATTTTACTTCTACAGAAAATGACGGTTTACGTGTTGATGCTGTTCGTGCTGATGGACCTGCCTTTGCCGGAGGTATGCAAAAGGGGGATAAAATTGTAGCGATTAATGGAAAACCTGTTGGAAATATTTACGACTACATGGGCAGGTTGAAGAGTTTGGAAGCCGGACAAACAGCATCTGTAGATGTGATGAGAAATGGTAAGGTCGAGGTACTTCTAATTCAATTGTAATTTTATTCATAAACCTTTTTTATCAGGTCATGGCAAATTTCATTGAAATCATAGATTCAGATAAACCGGTTTTAATTGATTTTTCAGCAGAATGGTGTGGCCCCTGTAAAATGATGGCCCCGATTTTAAAGGAGGTGGCCGGGAAAGTTGGTGACAGGGCAAGGATTATTAAAATTGATGTTGATAAAAATCCGGCGGTAGCCCAAAAATACCAGGTGATGAGTGTGCCCACTCTCATGATATTTAAGAATGGTAAAATTGTTTTCCGGGAGTCGGGGGTGATGCAAACGACTCAGATTGTTAGTTTGTTGGAGCACAATATGTGAGTTTCTTCAAGCCTTGTATACTTCTGTGTTATATGCTTCGACTGCAGAAATATCATGTGAGTGAAACCCGGATAAAAAGCGTTTCTTTGCAATTCTATTTCAAAGCAAATGATTGAATTTTTTCAACAGGAAATAATCAGGAAGTTTATCAAGTTTGGGATTGTAGGATTCTCAGGTCTCTTCGTCGATTATAGTGTTACCTGGATTACGAAAGAAAGGTTGAAAATCCAGAAATATATTGCCAATGCCATTGGCTTTTGCACGGCAGCAACCACCAACTATTTTTTCAACAGGATTTGGACCTTTCAGAGTACTGACCCTGAAATTTTTATCGAGTATTCTCAGTTTATTTTTGTGTCACTTATTGGATTAGGGATAAATACTCTCATTCTTTGGCTGATCGTTTCCAGGTTAAAACTCAACTTTTACGTTTCAAAATTTTTTGCCATCATGGTGGTAACCATCTGGAACTTTTTTGCCAACCTGTTGTTTACCTTTGCTTAGAGCGGGGAGAGCTCAGAAGTTATAGAGCAGAAGTTTGATAACGGAAGTTGAAGAGCTACCAAATCGATCACTTTGTCGTACATTCCAGCATTCAAAACCTAATAACCTGAGTTCGATACAAAAAATTAACTAACTGTTTGACAGCATGAGTATTATAAATTTATTCAGACATGGAAAGTTGGAAAGTTGGATAATTTGGGAATAATAAACGATAATTTCTTCCACTTTTCCATTTTTCCCAGCCTTGCCGGCAGGCAGGCATTTTTCCAAATTTAGAAGTAAAGTTTTATTCGTTGTTAATCAGTGTTTTATAATTTCCCTTATCTCGAACTGACGTTAATAAGTCTTTGTCATATCCGAAGGTACACAAACAGTAAAGTTTGCAGTTCCTGTATTCTCCTCCTCAAGTTTACCAATTTCATCCTGTTCAATGGTAGTTATGGTTAAAATTTTTAACTCGGGGTTTTGCCTTTTGAGATACCAGACTATGCCCTCAAAGTTTTGAGAATGATAAGAGCCATTATAGTGAATTACCAGTTTTCCAGGCTCCCAATTGGCAAGCGTGAAGTGAGCCATGGTAGCATCTTTAATGGCCTGTGCTTTTGGGAGGTTTGGATTTGCATGGCCAGCACCCATTCCGCTCATCATTTCCATCATTGCCTTATATCCCGGCAATTCAGGATCATATTCAGGTGGTAAAGGTGCAATATAGGTCTTTGCAATATCATTCAACGAGTCGAGCCCTTCAAATCCTTCTTTATGTACCAACGAGGCATACCTTCTTGGTATATTGGAAGCTACGAATTTCAGTTTGTTTTCTTTGGCAAACTCGACCAACGGTTTGTAGTCAGTTTTGTAGTTTTTCCACAACCTTGCTTCATTTTCAAAACTACTTTGTTTGATTGTGCCTGATAAATACTCATCCAGTATCAATTGATTGTCTGCCTCAAACATTTCAGCAGCCAGAACAAGGGAAGATCCTTTTTCTACAAAGAGGTCTTCAGTAATTTGAAGCTGGAGCCAATGGCTGATAGGATTGTTGTGCGACTCTCCAAACATTACAATATCCGCCTCTAAAGCCGCATCCAGCATTTTCTTGTAATTCACTTCCTTGCCCTTTTCATTAAAAATGGAATAAGCCGGTTTGTCCGGTTTGAGTGCTGAGGTTGAAATGAAAATTATGATCAGAAACAGGTAATTTACTTTTTTCATATTTATAATTGGTTTTATTTTTCGATGGCATTGATCAGGTTTTTTCTGATTTTCTCATTTATTGGTTTTGCCTTGCCATCCTGATCAATATTGACGAAAAGCATCTCCGTTGAACAAACAGCCTCTTCATCCCTTGTGTCGAAGCAAAATCTTCGGGCTTCAAGATAAAGTGAAATGGAGGATTTGCCAACTCCTTCAACCCGGCCATAAATCCTGATGTGGTCGTTTACCCTTACAGGTTTTTTAAACAGTACCTCATCCATTTTCAGTGTTATCATATTGGGCGAGCAACTCTCTTCGGCAGCCATAGTGCCCCCGGATTCGTCCATCCAGGAAAGCATGCGGCCACCAAAAAGATTATTGTTAATCCCGATGTCACTTGTTTTACAAATTTTTGTGGAGATGAGTCGCATGTTCTGATTTACTGAATTATAAATTGTTTTATCAATGAAGGATTATCATTTCTTTAAACCTTCGGCCCTGAACATCAACGGAAGCAAATCTTCTACACTATTGATGGCAAATACATTTCCGTTTTGGCCCATCAGCAATACGCGTATCTTTTCCTTCTGACGGTTTTCGGTTTCTGTCATTACCTGCCTGCATGAACCACATGGCGTCACAGGATCAGTTAATTCGAAATTCAGGGCATTGGCAGTAATAGCAATTACTGTGATTTTGGCATCCGGATAATTTGAATTGGCATGAAAAAAGGCAACTCTTTCGGCACATAAACCGGAAGGGTAGGCAACATTTTCCTGGTTATTTCCTGTAATAATCTTTCCGTTGTTCAGTTTTAAGGCTGCTCCTACACGGAAGTGAGAATAGGGCGCGTAGGCATGATTTGCAGCTTCAACTGCCTGCTTCATTAGTTCAACTTCGCCCTTTGGTAATTCATCCAGCGAAAAATACTCTTCAAATTCAAAACTAAATTTGTTTATCTTCATCAGTTGAAATTTCAATGTAGATAGCGAAAGTACGAATTAATTTGCTGAATTGGTTTTATATAATTAGTAAAAAGGCTTTTGTACGTTGATATTTAACCTTAAATCACAAAAAAAATATCCAATGGCTCATGTCACTGGATATTTGATTTTTTTTTAAATACCAAACGCTAATTTAGTTTTGGTGAGGATCCGTTCAGGATAGAAGTATAGCCTTCGGTTTCTTCAATAAGTTCGATGGCTTTTTTTACCTCAGGGTCAAATTCGAGACTTGCTTTAACTTTTCCCTTTTGGTAATAATATCTTGATACAATCTCGATGGTGAGAATTTCACTGATTTCGTCTCTGTGGGTAATTAAATCCTCGTCCTTATTGTGCATTAGTTTTTCTTCCAAAGCTTCAATTTCTGCGCTGATGTTCGAATAATATTCATCATCTTCCGCAGCTTGCTTTAATTTTTTCAGTGTTTTCTCGCTGGAAGTGGTGTATTCAAAATCTTCTTTGCTGTTTACGAAATCAACAAAATCACTATAAATGTCTTCAGTTACCGTAAACTCCTGGGCAGGAGGTATTGAATCATGTTCGAGGTAAAATTTATTTGCATAATCAAATAAGATAAAATCGAAAAACAAAGATTGTGTAATAGGGCTCATCTTTTCCGGCTCAAGGTAAATGTCGGGTTCTATTCCGGCTCCATCAAACACTTTTCTGCCATTTTTTGTTTGAAATTCTGTAACCAGTGAATCCGGAATTTTATGTGCATATCCTTCATCATCTTTGTGTGAATAGTCAATGGCCTGAATGCACCTTCCACTTGGAATATAATATTTAGCAACAGTAACTTTTACTTTTGAATTATAACTCAAAGGCAGCACATTTTGTACCAGACCTTTTCCATAAGTGCGTTGCCCGACTATTACACCACGATCGAGATCCTGCATGGCACCGCTCAGGATTTCGGAAGCGGAAGCGCTACCTGGATCGACCAGGAATACAAGAGGAATTTCAAGGTCTTCAGGTTTATTGGTTGTATAATATGATTTGTTCCTGGCACTCTCTTTTCCTTTAGTACTAACAACCAATTCGCCTTTGTCTACAAATAGGTTTACAATGTCAACTGACTCATTGAGTAATCCACCGCCATTTCCTCTTAGGTCAAAGACCAGGCCCTTTAAGTCGTTTTCCTTTTTTAGTTGGGTAAATGCTTTTTTAACTTCCGTGCCAGCATTGTGCGTAAATCCTGATAGTTTTAAATAGCCAATATGATCAGTAAGCATTCCATAATATGGGATATTGTCAATCTTTACATTTTCGCGCTGAAGCTCAATATTGATAGGTTCGTCCTGATTGAGGCGCTCTATCAGCATTGAAATGCTAGTACCGGGTTCACCTTTTAATACCTTGCTTACTTCCTCGGTAGATTTGCCTTTTGCAGATTTTCCATCTACTTCAAGAATTTTATCGCCTGCAATCAAGCCACTTTTTTGTGCAGAGAAACCTTCATACGGCTCCGAAACGATTACGTAGTCGCCTTGCTTATGAATCAATGCCCCAATTCCTCCATACTGTCCCGTGGTGAGTAATTTGTAATCTTCAAGCTGAGATTCGGGAATATAATTGGTAAATGGGTCAAGCGATTCAAGCATGGCATCAATACCGGTTTTCATTAAATCACCGGGATTAATCTCATCAACATAATTCAGATCAAGTTGCTTGTATAGTTCAGTAAAAACATCTAGATTCTTTGATATCTCAAAATCGTTATTGCTTTCCTGGGCTATGGTTTGGAATCCCAGTACAAAAAATGAGATAATGATGAGGTAAAAATTTATGTGACTTTTCATGGTGTGCACTTTTTAATTTTTATAAAAACAGTAGCTGGACGATCAGGTTATTTTTTCTCTTGTTTCAATTCCAAGATTAAACGATGAATGACCTCAATTATTTTTTTTTCAGTTTCATGATAGGTAGGTACAGCCTTTCCGGTAAAAAGGATTCCTATGGTTAGTTTCAGTTCTCTTTTTTCGAGTTCTTTGTACAGCAAAGCCTTGTTTATTCGGTAACTTTCACGCACCAACCTCTTGATCCTGTTCCTTTCAACAGCTCTTTTAAAATGTCTTTTTGATATTGAAATCAGGACTTTTGCAGGATAGGTTCCCGAAAACTTATCGTTGGCATCAGCGTAACGAAAAACCACCTTAAAAGGATAATGAAAAAATGATCTGCCCCTTGTAAAAAGCTTGTCTATAAGGCTTTTATTACAGAGTCTTTCAACTTTTGTGAATGTTTGTGGGGTGTGCATAAAAAAATGTTTCGGCAATTTACTCACCGAAACATTGGTATTCTTTTATTATCAGTTAAAAATTGTTAAACCCTTTATTTAAGTAGGATTTCCTATTTAGCTCGATACTTTGTGTCCATTTTTCTTATGGGCTTTTTCAAGGAATTGTTCCAAAGCCATGGTCATTGAAGGTGCTGATTTGGTTGGAGCATTCAGATCGAGTTTAAATCCTGCTTCCTTTACAGCTTTTGCTGTGGCTGGGCCAAATACTCCAATCTTGATTTCACCTTGCTTAAATTCCGGAAAATTCTTCATTAAAGATGCAACACCAGAAGGGCTAAAGAAAATGAGCATATCATAATTGTTGATACTCAGTTTTGACAGGTCACTTGCCAGGGTTTTGTAAATTATAGCTTTCGAATAATTTATTTTGCTATCATCCAGTAATTTCGGAATTGAAAGCTTATGAATATCCGAACAGGGCAACAGGAATTTTTCTTCCTTGTGCTTTTTAATTACTTCCAGTAAATCTTTGAAGTTTTGCTTTCCGTAAAATATTTTCCGCTTCCTGTACTGTACGTACTTCTGTAGATAATATGATGTTGATTCTGAAATACTAAAATATTTCATGGTGTCAGGAACCTCTACACGCATTTCCTTGCACATCCTGAAAAAATGATCAACCGCATTTCTACTGGTAAAAATTACAGCAGAGTGATCGAGAATACTGACTTTATCCTTCCTGAAAACCCTGGCTGGAATTCCTTCGACCTTAATGAACTTTTCAAAATCAACCTGCAAACTATACTTCTGAGCCAACTCATTGTAAGGTGATTTTACCGCATCAGCTGGCTTCGGCTGCGAAACAAGTATACTCTTAATCATTCAAATATTGTTTTTGTTGGTTTACTAAATCCAAACTTCCCTAAACACCCTTATCTACAACTTGTTAACAAACAAAATTGTCTTAATTATGATCAAAACGGGTAGAATTTCGAGGGTGCAAAAATAAATAAAAAAATGATACAATGAATATTTTCGTTCTTCCAATGTAATAAAAATTCCCCTTATTGCCCTGAAAATGAATAGAAATATACAAAGCAAAATTGCCAGATATGTTGATGTCATTGATCTGTCGTATTGCGACAGCATTAAAACCGGAACAAGCAACGTTGCAGCAATAGTATTTGTAGTAAGGATATTTGAAGAATATTCTTTGGATATTTCAGTAGCTTTAAAAATAATTCCACTTAGCTTTACTAAAAACAATTTTAAAAACATGTATCCAAAAACTAATCCAATTAGTGTGGCGTAAAACTCGGTAGGATCTTCAAAATTAGTAAATGGTTGAATCGAAAATTTATTTATGATTACAATAGCCAAAACTGAAAATGCCACTGCAATCATTACAAAAAATATTAACCTGTATCCCCGGGGCATAAACTCACTGATTCTAGCAGGTTGTTTTCGCCATACTGAAATCCTGATAAACTGGAATAAATTCTGATATATCTGTTTTTGAGTAAATCTTATAAAAGCTATGATGAACAAACATACTGCTAAAATACCCATTATCCAAGTAGAGTGATTTTCAGTAAGTAGCTTTGGCTTCATTTCACCTGTCAGGTCTAACGAAGTGGTAACGAATCTTTTGAACTGTACTGGTTGATGAAGAAACGCAGAATCAACATCCTTGATTGTATCAATTATCAGAGATGAATCTGAGTTACTGTCTACTGATGAAATTATAGTTTCAACAGCTGATGAATCGTAAATTTGATAAATTGTATCTGTTTGTATTATCAAGATTTTGCTTTAAAAGTTGAGGTGCAAAATTAATGATATTTTCAGGGGTGCGGCATAACAAATTATTATATATTTGAAGGGCAAAATTTAGTAGTGAATTTTAAAATCTCTTAGCATGTATAACTTAATATTATTTGGCCCTCCGGGATCCGGAAAGGGTACACAATCAGTAAATGTTGCAAAAAAATATAATTTCGCCCATATCTCAACCGGAGATATTTTTAGAAGTGAAATAAAGAACAAGACCGAACTGGGCTTAAAGGTTCAGGGTATCATCGAAAAAGGTGAACTTGTTCCGGATGAACTGTTAATTGAACTTCTGGATAACGCAATGGGAAAGTTCTCGAATATTAACGGTTTTATTTTTGACGGCTTTCCCCGAACCTTAAGGCAGGCAAAAGACCTGGATGTGTTACTTGAATCAAAAAACGACAAAGTTTCGCTTGTACTTGCACTTGAGGTAGACCAGGAAGAAGTGATTAAAAGGCTTTTGAAAAGAGCACAACTGCAAGGACGAAAAGATGATACCGAGGAGGTGATCAGAAACCGGATGAAAGTATACCATACTCAAACCAGTCCTTTGATCGATTTTTACAAGAAACAAGGTAAATTTGAATCGGTTTGTGGGAGTGGCACAATTGATGAAATCTCCTATAATCTCTATGGAATTATTGATCGGCATCAATAATTGCTGTGTGTAATATTATTACATGAATTCAACTATCCAACCCAATGCCTGATTAGTTGCTTATGATTTTTAGGTTCGGGTTGTAAACAAATCAAAAGACATTATCCGATGGTTAAGTCTTTGCTTACCGAAACGTTGGTGTCAGAATCAAAGTGAACTTCAAATCCCAGCTTTCTAAACACTGAGATCATAGGCTTATTGTCTTTGGTTGTTTCGGCAAATATTCTTTTAAGGTTAACACCTTTTGCAATTTCCAGGCAATATTGGGTAAGAATTTTACCAAGGTCTTTGCCCTGCCAAGCATCAGTAATAAGAATAGCATATTCAACAGTTTCCACATCCGGGTCGGCAATCAGCCTTCCAACACCAATAAGTTTTCTTTGGCCCTCGTGTTCCACTTCAGCAACAATGGCCAGTTCACGGGCATAATCGATATAACAAAATTGTGTGGCCACCTCATGCGAATCGAAATGGAAGTTATAGCGGAACCTCGAATAGATTGATTCTTTTGAACAACTGCCCAGCATTTCCAACCACAAAGGTTCATCTTCTGGTTTTATCGGCCTGAGTAGTGTGTCGGTTCCGTCATGTAATTTTACCTTTTTGATGTATCGTTCAGGATAGGGCCTGAGTAAAAGATGTGAATAAGGTTGAACAGGCTCATTTAGCGTATTCTTATCGATGATCACATGGGCATCAAGCGCAACAATTTCATCTTTTGTAACGATGATCGGGTTGATGTCCAACTCTTCAATCTCGGGATAATCAGCAGCAAGGTATGAGAGCCGGATCATTACTTCAACAAGTTTGTCGATGTTTTTAGGGCTCCCTCCGCGATATCCTTTCAAAAGGGGATAAATTTTTAGGGATTCTAACATCTGGTTAGCGAGCCTTTCATTTAACGGTGGAAACTCAAGCCTTCGGTCAGCAAATAATTCAGCTTCTGTACCACCCATACCTACCAGGATCACGGTACCGAAAATTGGGTCTTTTTTAATGCCGAGGATCATTTGCACCGAATCGTCCAGATCAATCATTTTTTCTACAGTTATTCCTGTAATCTGTGCATCAGGGGCATTTCTGTGCACCCGTTCCATAATTCCGTGAAATGCTGCTATGAGAATTTCATCGTTTTTAATATCCAGCGCAATGCCACCTATATCTGTTTTATGGGAAATGTCGGGTGATTCAACTTTTAAAACAACCGGGTAGCCAATTTCGTTGGCAATGCTGCGGGCTTTATTCTCGCCAATCGCCAGTATTGGGTTAGTGGAAGGAATACCATAAGCATTTATCAAAGACTTGGCATCTTCCTGGCTCAGGGTTTTTTGTTTAGGAAAGATTTCATTAACAAATTTCTCTCGTAGTGTCTGCCTGTCATAATGGAATGAAACCGGGATTTCCTTGGGTGTTTCGAATAGGGCATTCATATTTTTCGAATAATCAACCAGGGTCATAAATGCTCTTATGGCTTGTTCAGGTGTAGCATAAGTAGCAATGCCCGAATGGTTAAAAATATTCCTGGATTCCCTCATGCTATGTCCGCCAAGCCAGGTGGCCATTATCGGTTTGGTTGAGTTGTCGGCAAGTGCCACCACAGCTTTGGCCGTATCAGATGGCTTAGTCATGGCCTGGGGTGTAAGGATTACCAACACGGCGTCTACCCCCGGGTCGTTCATAACAATTTCAGTTGCTGCAGCAAATCTTGTAGGATTGGCATCTCCAAGTACATCTACCGGATTGCCATGCGACCAGAATGATGGAAGCAGATCATTAAGTTCACCAATTGTTTCAGCAGAGAGTTTACAGAGTTTTCCTCCTTTGGCTAAAAGGCTGTCGGTTGCCATTACTCCCGGGCCACCAGCATTAGTTACGATGGCAAGGTTGGCCCCTTTTGGAATTCTGCGTCTTGCAATTAAATCAGTAAAGTCGAAAATATTGCCAATGTTGTAAACACGGGCCACCCCAGCACGTCTGAAAAGTGCATCGTAAATGGCATCTTCTGAAGCAAGTGCACCGGTGTGGGAGGCAGCAGCTTTTGCTGATTCGGGGAAACGGCCGGCTTTATATACAATGATTGGCTTTTTACGTGCAAATGCCCTGGCGGCAGTTACAAATTGTTGCGCAAAAGTGATTGACTCCACATATAGCACTATTGACTTGGTGTTAGCATCCTGCCCTAAAAAATCAATTAGATCACCAAAGCCAACATCCATTGTGTTTCCTATCGACACAAAAGCTGAAAAACCAATGTTTTCTCCCATAGCCCAGTCGAGTACGGAGGTGCCCAAAGCACCGGATTGAGAAATAAAAGCTACAGGCCCTTTTTTTGGCATACCTGCAGCAAAGCTGATATTCATGCGTTGGTGGGGTACAATCAAGCCCAGGCAATTCGGTCCAATTACCCTGATGTTGTATTTATCTGCAATGCGTTTAACCTCATCTTCGAGCTCTTTTCCTTCCTCGCCAATCTCCTTAAATCCTGCAGACATGATGATTAGCCCTTTAATAGCAGCCTCTCCACATTCTTCAACGAGTTGAGGGACAGCCTGGGCATTTGTAGTGATCACAGCCAAATCCGGAGTTTTAGGAAGGCTTTTTACAGTTGGAAAACAAGGGATCCCAAGTACTGCTTCGTATTTTGGGTTGACGGGATATACTACACCCCGGAAACCACCACTAACTAAATTGCGGAGGGTCATGCCACCAACGGTATCAGGATTTGCTGGTACGCCAATAAGGGCGATGCGCTTGGGACGGAATATACTGTTTAAACTACGAATTGCCATGATATGTCGAATGAAATTGTAAACTGTTAACGGACTCACAAAATTAGGAAACAATACGATAAACGCAGCAGGTGAGGATTAATTTTAGGTTAAAAGTAGAAAAGGTAGAGTAATGCCCGCCTTGCCGCCAGCACAGGCTAACGCGATGGCGAGGCAGGGAGTTTTGGAGTGATAGGGTAGTGGAAAAATGTGAGAATGTATGAATATTGCAACGATACATTGATGGAATACGAGAATGCTTGAATAGGAAAATGGAATGATGGAAGCCTTGGTTCAGATAATCCACAGTATTTTTTATACATTAGGCGAAACACGAAAACTGCCAGACAGTTGCCCGGTTTCCAAATTAATGATTTGGAATCAAGTCGCTACAATCTAGCAAATAATTCATCGCTAAACTGTCTGTCAGTTGCCCCGCATATTTGGATTTTTAATTTTAAGTTTTATTTGAATTTTGGGTTTTGAGACTTTTATTTTTGAGGTGGCCAACAAAAAAAACCTGCAAGTTAATAACCTGCAGGCTTTAAGTTTTGTATAAGATTTAGATACTATTTCTTCGCTGGTTTCACCATAATCGTTAAAACTGTACCTAGCAGCACTGCTATACCTGAAATGGTAAAGGCCAGTGGGAAGTTTCCAACATCACCCAGTCTTCCACCGAGCATTGGGCCAACAATTCCACCCACACCATAAGCCAGGAAAACAAAGGGATAGTTTTGTCCAACATTTTTTGCACCAAACGTGTCAGCAGTAATGGTGGGGAACAAGGCAAAGTTTCCGCCAAAGTTGAACCCAATCAGGGTTGCACCCAGATAAAGAAGAATCTCATTTCCTGCCATGTAGGTGAAAAGGATTACAAGAATACCCTGGGTGGCTGTCATGATAATGATAGAGGTTTTTCTTCCAAGTTTATCGCTCAATGTTCCCCAAAGAATCCTACCCAAGCCATTAGCCAAACTAAAGAAAACAGCCATCGCAGTTCCAGCAACACCACTTGCAGCCGTCTCTGACATGCCTGCATCCATGAGGGCTTGCATTGGATAAAGTTTCATCAGGCCAATGGACATCAGTCCTGCACCTGCACTAAATACAAAGGTGAGGAAGATCAAATAAAACTGGAAAGTCTTTAGCATTTCATTGCTACTGAAGTCTTTACCGACAGCTGGTTTTGAACTGTCATTATTTACAACCGGAGGAGTATAACCTGCGGGTAACCAACCTTTAGGTGGAAAAACCATCCACATGCCACCAATAATTACCATTACAGCAAAGGCAACACCGTAAATAATGAAAGTTGTACTCAGGCCCATGTTCGCAATCAGGTTGCCCCAGGTTCCGGCCAGTTTTACCCAGCCCATGGCACCAAAACCAAAACCTGCTACTGCCAGCCCGGTGATCATTCCCTTTTTATCGGGAAACCATTGCATACCAACGGCTATTGGTACAACATAAGCCAGACCAATACCAGCACCTCCAACAAGCCCGATCAGCAGAACAAGCGCCCAGAAACTGGTACCTCCAAAGATTCCGGCAAGTGCATATCCAAGTCCGAGGACAATACCGCCAATCATGGCAAGTTTCTTTGGCCCCCAGGTTTTTAATTTTTTTCCGGCAAACACCATAAACACTGCAAATGAGGCAAGTCCAATGGCAAATACCCACTGGGTATCCGAACTCGACCAACCTGCGGCTTTTAAATCCGGTGTGAAAACCGACCAGGCATAAATTGCTCCCAACGCCAATTGGATCAATATAGCACCCAGAACAACAAAACTTCTGTTCATTACTTTTTGATTACTCATATCTTAAATATTTTGGTTAATTTTTTTTCGATGAAAGAAAAAAAGGCACCTCAGATCAGAAGTGACCCGAAATGCCTTATGTTCATATGTTATGATGTGCTTAGCGTTTTACTTCAACTTTTGCACCATCAATGATATCTTCAACAACACCCGGATCGAGCAATGTTGATGTGTCTCCAAGGTTGGTAGCATCACCTTCACCAATCTTACGCAAGATTCTTCTCATGATTTTACCTGAACGGGTTTTTGGTAACCCACCAACAAGTTGGATCATGTCTGGTTTGGCAATCGGGCCAATTTGCTTGGTAACAGTGTCACGAATTTCCTTTTCGATCGTTTCTAACTCGTGATCAGAAAGTTCTTCGCAAGTAACATAAGCGTATATACCCGAACCTTTTATTTCGTGTGGATAGCCAACCACGGCTGATTCGTTAACCTTTGGGTGCTGGTTGATGGCATCTTCAACTTCGGCTGTTCCAATCCTGTGACCCGAAACGTTGATTACATCATCAATACGTCCAATAATTCTGTAATATCCTTCTTCGTCTCGCTTGGCACCGTCGCCAGTTAGATACAATCCTTTGAAAGTCGAGAAGTAGGTTTGATAGCACCTTTGGTGATCGCCGTATAGGCTGCGCAACATACCCGGCCATGGGAATTTAATACAAAGTATACCTTCGACACCATTGCCTTTGAGTTCTTTTCCTTCGTTATCAACCAGGATTGGCTGAACTCCGGGAAGGGGCAAAGTAGCAAATGATGGTTTTGTAGGTGTGATTCCTGCAAGAGGAGTGATCATTATTCCACCGGTTTCGGTTTGCCACCAGGTATCAACAATAGGGCAGCGGCCACCACCAACAAGGTCGTGGTACCATCTCCAGGCTTCTTCATTAATTGGTTCTCCAACAGTTCCGAGTACTTTAAGTGAACTTAGATCGTATTTGGTAACATACTCATTGCCTTGTGCAACCAATGCACGAATAGCAGTAGGAGCC
>Ga0209692_10002159_pt1 | contig 22830 bp, 22 predicted proteins | sample tdDd472_FD_187129 | JGI IMG/M metagenome (GOLD analysis project Ga0209692, IMG submission 187129) | Marine sediment microbial communities from the Atlantic coast under amendment with organic carbon and nitrate - tdDd47.2 (SPAdes)... | ecosystem: Environmental > Aquatic > Marine > Coastal >... | reverse complement strand
AAGCATGAAAATCCACGAATATCAGGCTAAAGAGATTTTGAGAAAATATAATGTACCTGTTCCCGAGGGGAGAGTTGCATTCACTCCGGATGAAGCAGTAGCTGCAGCAAAAGAAATAGGCGGGAATCTTTGGGTTGTAAAAGCCCAGATTCATGCAGGTGGCCGCGGAAAGGGGGGCGGTGTAAAAATTGCGAAATCTATTGATGAGGTTAGAGAACTTTCAAAGCAGATTTTAGGAATGCAGTTAATAACTCACCAAACAGGTCCCGAAGGTAAAAGAGTGAATCGATTGTTAATCGAACAAGGTGTAAATATTGACCGTGAGCTTTACCTTGGTATCACTCTCGACAGGGCGAGTTCAAAAAATGTTGTTATGGCTTCCACCGAGGGGGGGGTTGAGATTGAGAAAGTTGCCGAAGAAAGCCCTGAAAAGATACTAAAAGAGGCTGTTGACCCGGCTGTTGGTATGCAGGCATTTCAGGCAAGAAAACTTGCTTTTGGTTTAGGACTTGAAGGAGCACAATTTAAAAATGCGGTGAAATTTTTGCTCGCGCTTTATAAAACTTATGATGCCACTGATGCATCGCTTGCCGAGATCAATCCTTTGGTGGTAACGAAAGAGGGCGAGGTGATGGCACTTGACGCGAAAGTAAATTTTGACGATAATGCGCTTTATCGCCATAAAGATATTGTTGGATTTAGGGATTTCGAAGAGGAGGAGCCACTTGAAATTGAAGCTTCTAAATTCAACCTGAACTATATTAAGCTTGATGGTAATGTAGGCTGTATGGTTAACGGTGCAGGGTTGGCAATGGCTACAATGGATATTATTAAGCTAGCCGGTGGTGAGCCTGCAAATTTCCTTGATGTTGGCGGTGGTGCAAATAAAGAAACAGTTGCAAACGGTTTTAAAATAATTCTTTCAGACCCGAACGTTAAAGCGATATTGATTAATATTTTCGGCGGTATTGTTCGTTGTGACAGAGTTGCACAGGGTGTGATCGATGCTGTTAAAGAAATTGATGTTACTGTGCCAATCGTGGTTCGCCTGGAAGGGACCAATGCGGTAGAAGCAGGAGTTTTATTGAATGAATCGGGCTTGAACTTTGAAGTTGCAAATTCTCTTAAAGATGCCGCGATAAAAGTTACAGCAGTTTTAAAATAAAAACGAAGTTTTATTTCTATTAAAAAACCGGTAGTAATACCGGTTTTTTTTATAAACAGGAGCTTTTATTATGAAGAAGATATTTTTGTTCTTTTTGCTAATTATTATGGCAGGGTGTATGCAAAAAGTTGATAAAGAAAAAGAAATCACTTCTCTATTAAGCACTGATACCGAGTTTAGTGATTTTGCGCTTGAAAACGGGGTTGGGGCTGCATTTGTGGAATATGCAGACACAAATGCGGTCATGCTCCCTGCAGGGGGATCACCTGTGAAAGGAATTGAACAGGTAAAAGCCGGTTTTGAAGGTTATAAATCTATATTACAATGGAAGCCTGAATTTGCAGATGTTTCAGCCTCGGGTGATCTTGGTTATACATGGGGCAAGTATGTTTCCACAAGTAAGGATGACGATGGAAATTTTCATAAAAGTTACGGGAAATATTTATCTGTCTGGAAAAAGCAGAATGATGGTAGGTGGAAATGGGTTTTAGATATTGGCAACTCTAATCCTGCGCCTGAAAGTGAATTGGAGAGTGATCGCGTGAAGTTTGATCCGGCAGCGAATGCCGCGGAAGATATTCAGGCGGCAATTATTGAAGCAAAAAACAGCGGTAAAAAAATACTACTGGATGTGGGCGGCGAGTGGTGTATCTGGTGTCATAAGATGGATATTTTCATAAAAAGGCATCAAAAGCTTAATGAAATTATTGAAGAGAAATTTGTTGTAGTTAAAATCAACTATAGTAAGGAGAATAAAAACGAGGAAGTTCTATCACGATTCCCGGAAGTTGGGGGTTACCCTCATATTTTTATTCTTGATGAAAACGGCAAGTTGATTCATTCACAAAATACCGCCGAACTTGAAAAAAACAAGGCTTACGATCTGGATAAATTTTTAGAGTATGTAAATAAGTTTTGATTGTGAGAAAAATATGGACTTATGTTAAAGTAGCATAAGTCCATATTTCAGGAATACTATTTAAGGTATTTCAATTCAAAGATGTCTTTTCTTCTATCCAACAAAGTCCTTACGCTACCATAGCTGTGTAATTCCTTAAGTAAATCTAGGTCAACGTCCACGATGAGAGTCATTTCAGTGTTTGGTGTGGCTTCTGCCTTTATCCCGTTATTGGGGAATGCGAAATCGGATGGTGTAAAGAGACCACTCTGCGCGTACTGGATATCCATATTATTTACTTTTGGCAGATTGCCAACACAACCGGCCATGGCGACGTAACATTCGTTTTCAATTGCACGTGCCTGGGCGCAATGCCTTACTCTGGTGTAACCGTTTTGAGTATCTGTTAGAAAGGGGACAAATAATATCTGCATACCCTGATCAGCCAAAATGCGGGAAAGTTCGGGGAATTCAACATCATAACAGATGAGAATACCAATTTTCCCGGCATCGGTATCAAAAGTTTTAATGGAATTACCACCAACCATTCCCCAGTAACTGATCTCATTTGGGGTAATATGAATTTTTTCATAAGACTCGTAAGTGCCGTCACGCCTGCAAAGGTAACCGACATTGTAAAGCAATCCATCCTGAAAACGGGGCATGCTCCCACTGATAATGTTGATATTGTATGACATGGCAAACTTCACAAAAAGGTCTCTTATAGGGTCTGTAAAATCAGCAAGACGACGAATTGCCTCTGCTTCTGATAGATGATTAAAATCAGCCATTAGCGGGGCATTAAATAACTCGGGAAAAAGAATAAAATCGCTATTATAGCCGGAAACGGCATCTATAAAAAACTCGATCTGCTCACTAAGAGCATCGAGATTGCTCATGTTTCTCATCTGCCACTGGACGAGTCCGATCCGCACGACAGTTTTTTCGGAATTAAGTTTTTTAGCCGAGGGCTGATAATAAATATTATTCCATTCGAGAAGAGTTGCAAATTCCATAGACTCTTTGTCGCCGGGCATGTATCCGGTAAGAACTTTTTTTACGTGGAAATCATTCGACATCTGGAAAGTAAGGACGGGATCGTAAAGTTCTTTTCTTTTAACCTTGTCTATATATTCACGAGGGGTTATTTCTTTACTGTACTTAGAGTAACTTGGTATCCTGCCTCCGGCGATTATTGCTCTAAGGTTGAGGTTTTCACAGAGTTCTTTCCTGGCGTCGTAAAGCCTTCTGCCGAGGCGTAACCCTCTAAATTTCGGGTGTATAAAGACGTCTATTCCGTAGAGTACATTTCCTTTTGGATCATGAGTATCAAAAGTATAATTACCCGTAATCTGAACGTAGTTATGTGCGTCGTCAAATTTATCATAATTAATAATCAGTGATAATGCACTCCCTACCACTTTCCCGTCAACAAGAACAACAATTTGTCCTTCAGGGAAAATATCGAGTAATTTTTGAATATGGTGTTCTTTCCAGAAAGAATCAGACCAGTCTTTATATGCTTCAATCATCGAATTTCGTAGTTCAATGTAGTCTGAGATCCTGAGGTTTCTCAGTTCAATTTTTTTCTGTTTTTCCTGCATGGTGTTATTATTTCAGTGTAGTTATTAGATGTGTTGTCTATGTTAAAATAAAAAATAATATGATATATACAAATTGACGGGACGATTGTAAAGGTAATTCTAAAATGCGGGATTTAAATGTGATGCATCCGGTTTGATTGGAAATAATGATACAGGGACAGGCAGCGCCATTGCCTGTCCCCAACCGAGGACCAATTGCAGCACAAGAGGTCATCTAACTTTTTCAAATTCCGGATATGCTTCCATAGCATGTTCTGAAAAATCCAGTCCTTCATGTTCTTCTTCAGGAGAAACTCTAATCCCGATCGTTAATTTAAGAGACATCCACAATAGATAAGATACAATTGTAACAAACCCTCCCACGGAAACAACCCCGATAACCTGTGACCAGAATTGTTCCAAACCAGCTTTAGTACCCAAAACTCCTACAACAAGAGTGCCGAAAATGCCACAAACAAGATGGACTGATAATGCGCCAACAGGGTCATCCAGTTTAATTTTATCAAAAAATATCACGGAAAAGACAACGATTATCCCGGAAATAAAACCAATGATAATTGATTCAAGAGGTGTCATGAGATCTGCGCCGGCAGTAATACCAACAAGCCCGGCAAGTATACCATTCAGTACCATGGTGATATCGGGTTTTTTGAGGAAACTCCAGGCGGCACCCATAGCGCCTATTGCTCCCGCACTTGCCGAGAGAGAAGTAGTTACAAGTACCAGGGAAACAAGAGCCGGATCTGCACTAAGAACCGAACCCCCGTTAAAACCAAACCAGCCGAGCCAAAGTAAAAACACTCCAATTGCGGCTAAAGGAAGGGAATGACCGGGAATTGGGGATATTTTATTTTTCCGGAATTTACCCAAACGTGGACCAAGCAGCATGACACCCGTTAAAGCTCCCCAACCACCAACCGAATGAACAAGTGTTGAACCGGCGAAATCATAGAAGCCAAGTGTGTCAAGGAAACCGCCACCCCATTTCCACATACCTACAATCGGGTAAACTAATCCAACGAAAATTGTTGAAAAAATCAGAAAAGAGGATAATTTAATTCTTTCCGCGACAGCTCCGGAAACGATAGTTGCGGCTGTGGCAGCGAACATCCCCTGAAAAAGAAAATCAGTCCAGTATGTGTAACCTATATTATATGCCTTGGTTAAGCCATTTTCACCTGGTGAAATGCCAAATCCGGCAAAACCGAAGAATCCCCCCGCATGAGTTTCACCCGGATACATGATAGAAAAACCTATGATCGTGTAGGTTACGAGCCCGATCGCGGGAATAATAGAATTTTTAAATAGAATGTTTACCGTGTTTTTCGATTGTGTAAGTCCTGCTTCAAGAGAAGCAAAGCCGAGGTGCATGATAAATACGAGAGCAGTTGCAATCATCATCCACAGGTTATTAATTGTAAATAAGTTAACAGATATATTTTCAGCCAAACTATTTTCCATTTTTTTTCTCCGGAATTTCATTAAAGAGCGAATTCACCCGATTCTTCAGTACGTATTCTGATGGCATCTTCCACAGTGGAGATAAATATTTTACCATCACCTACCTGTCCTGTCTTACAGTTTTCAAGAATAACAGCAACCAAGTTTTCCAGCTCATTATCCTTACAGACAATTTCGATTTTAATTTTGGGTACAAAATCAATATTGTATTCGGTACCGCGGTAAATTTCCTTATGACCACGCTGCCTGCCATAGCCTCTCACCTCTGTAACTGTGATGCCGGTAAAACCCTCTTCCTGAAGAGACTCATGAAGATTATCAAGTGTAAATGGTCTGATGATAGCTTCAACTTTTTTCATCATCGCTCCGTGTTGAGAAATAAAATTAGGGCAAATATAAAAATAAATTAGTTAAAAACAAAAATATAACTGTGAAAGTAATACAAAAAGATAAATTAGCCTAAATAATTAAGTCGAAACCGTAATAAGGCCAAATGATATTGAAAAGACATTCAAAAAAACAGAGGTTTTATACATTTAAGTTAATAAGAAGTGTATTTTGGAATTTTAATGAAAAAGTGATGTTTTCTATCGATATTCGAGAAGTAAAATAATTATCATTAGTTTGCAAAGATGAGAGGATTTTGTGATAGATTTTATTAAAAACAGTGATGTTTTCGTTGGGATTGTGATATCGGTTCTGCTGATTATTGTACTTACAATAGTGAATGTATTTTTCAGACGATATCTCAAAAATGCGGCAGAAAAATTCCTGTTGGAGACAACAACGGTAAATTTTTTGAAGAATGCGGCAAGCAGTATAATATTCCTGATTATAGTTGTTATAATATTTTATACAGTACCCTCGCTTCGTTCGCTTGGATTGACATTGTTTGCAAGCGCGGGAATATTCGCTGCGATAATCGGCTTTGCCTCGCAACATGCTTTTTCAAATATAGTGAGCGGCATATTTATAGTTATTTTCAAACCATTCAGGGTTGGCGACATTATCAGTATTGGGATTAATACTGCCGGGGCTGTGGAAGATATAACCCTTCGGCATACTGTAATACGAAATTTTGAGAATAAAAGAATTATCATCCCGAACTCGATCATAAGCTCCGAGACAATTATCAATTCCAATATAGTAGATGAAAAAATATGTCTGCATCTCGAGATAGGGATCAGTTATGATTCTGATATCGATAAAGCAATTGAAATAATGCAGGCTGAAACCGGTGCACACCATTTATTAATCGATAACAGGAGTGAAGAAGACAAAACTGAAGGAAAACCGGTTGTAATGGTGAGATTGATTAGGCTGGATGAATATTCAGTTGTATTGAGGGCTTATGCGTGGGCAAATAATCCCGGAGATGCTTTCGTAATGAAATGTGATTTATTGAAAAGCATAAAATCAAAATTTGACGAGAATGAAATAGAAATCCCTTTCCCATACAGAACTATAGTACTGAAGGGTAAAAAAAATGAAAATAACGTCGATAATATTACTGCTTGATTTCTTTCCCATAAAAAGGTTAATTTAGTAGCGATTTCAATATACAGGTAAGATTGTGAATAAAATACTATTTATAGAAGATGACTTATCGATATTAACTTATATTAAAAAGATACTTGAAAAATCGGATTATATATTCACAGCCGCTATAAACGGACAGGAAGGTGTTGAGAAGGCTAAAGAACTTCAGCCGGATTTGATAGTTTGTGATGTTATGTTGCCTTTCATGGATGGTTTTAAGGTAGTTACGGAACTGAAAAAAAATCCGGAAACTGAGACAATACCTTTTGTATTTCTATCGGCTTTGAGCCAGAGAGAAAATGTTAGGCAGGGGATGAATTTAGGAGCCGAGGATTACCTCACAAAGCCATTTGACAGGAAAGAGTTGTTGGCAATGATAACCGCACAATTCAAAAAGCAGGAAAGGATTGCCAAACGTATTGAAAAGAAGGTAAGAGAGTTTAAGCAAAAAACAGAAAACAAAACCCCGTTTTCAATTAAATCGTATGAAAACAGTAATCCGTTTATCCTTATCGTTGATGACAGCGATATCAACAGGAAAATTTGTGAAAACTTCCTTACAAAAAGTAATATTCCTTTCAAAAGTGCAACAAACGGGCATGAGGCTCTTACACGGATGATGGAAGCAACACCAAGTGTTGTATTACTTGATATTATAATGCCTGTGATGGATGGGCTTGATACTTTAAAAGTTATCAGAAAAAACAAAGATTGGAATAACGTTCATATAATTGCCATGTCTTCAACAAGTTATGAAGATGAGATTGTAAACCTGATAAAAACAGGCGCGAATGATTATATTCTAAAGCCTTTGAAATGGAATTTCCTGGCATCAAAACTTGAGAAAGTACCCTATCTCAAAAAATACGTCAGGCATTAAATTTTTCGAAAAGCACCCAATTACCTGTTTTATCGATAAAATTTCCACACGGTTGCATCTCCAGTTTAGAAATTACCTTGAGCGAGCCGGTGTTACTATCGATTACACGTGCTACAATCCTGTGAAGTTTGAGTTTAGTAAACCCGTACTCCAAAGCAGCCAGCCCGGTTTCTGTTGCGATGCCCCGATTTCGTTGAGATTTTAAAATTCGGAATCCGATGTCAACTTCATCAAGTTCAGGGGAGTATTTTAGGCCACACCAACCAATAAAAGAATTATCATGTTTGTCGAGAATTGTCCATCTTCCAAATCCGTGTTTTCTATAGTGATTATAATTATGAATGAACTCGCGGGCGGAATTTATATTTTCAAAGGGGGGATCGCCGGTAAAGTTTAATACATCGGGGTCATCGTTAAGTTGTAGCAAACCGCCGGCATCTTCCGGAGAAAATTCAAACAGGTTAAAGCGTTCACTTTTTAATATAATATTGCGCATATTTTATTTAGTATAATTCTATATTGTACCAGGCACTCCCGTATATGGAAGCTCCGGGGGCACGATAATATTTGTTAAAAACTATTTTTTCACCCTGGTTGTTGAATTGCATTATACTCACTGCTTCAGAAAAAAAAATACTGTCACGATAAGCAATTTGTAAGCTCTCTTTCGTGGGATATCCTTCAGAAACCGCGCGAAAATTATCTAATATATCAGAAGCCTTTTGGCGCATCAATGATCTATCCACTTCACCCCGGATAAACAAAAGTTGGGTATGACTAAAAAAGTAATGAGTAAGAGAGGAAATTTCAGCTGCCGTAGTTTCTCCATCTCTATTGCCAAAATAATCTGCAAGTGATTCGATATTTACCTCGATTGGCTTATATTCGGGTTCGACTGAATTGCAGGAAAAAATGAGCAAGGCTAATAGCATTAGGACTGTAATTCGACTTTTCATTAGTTATCCAATTTTATAGAGAATTGTAATATTAAATATAAAAATTAAAAATGTGATGTAAATGTTGAACAGAAATTCAGTGGGATAATAATAAAAAAAACGCCGCAAGACTACGGCGTTTTTTCACATGGGGTTACACAACCATTCACAATCAAAAAAATTGCAGGCGGAAATTTTTTCCCGAGCACCCTTTCAGCAAAGGAAAAACCGAGTATCCGCCCGCATAATTTTATTCATTTTCCACTAATTCACACTCTTCATTTAAAGATATTCTTCCCAATTCTTTAACTAACAATTCAGCTGCCAACATAATTTTTTCAAGAGCGATAACACGATCTTTCAAGCTCATTTTTGATAGTTCTTCGCATGTAATTTCTTTTAATTCCTCATATTCCATAAAGTATCCAAGGCTTTCAGGTAAATATTACCTGTTTATTTTACAATTATTCAGTAAGAATTTCACAAAATCATGCTTATATTTATGAAGAAGTATGTTTTGTAGATATAACTAGCCAATAATTATACCATAAAATTTTGGTGGAGTATGCTTAAAATTATCTGGAGAAAGGAATACAACACGAATGTACGTGATATTGATGAGCAACATCAGCATCTGGTACATTTAATTAATGTTTTGCTTCAAGAAAATGAAACAAAAAAAAAGCCTGAAGTTGTAAAAAAAGTGCTGATAGAATTGATTGATTACACGAAGTATCATTTTTCAACTGAAGAAGAACATATGAGGATACACGAATACAAAAATTTTGATGAACATGTTCAATTTCATAAATCATTGATAGATCAAATCATTAAACTTCTTAATGAGCTTAAAAAAGGCAAAAAGCTTGAGACAAAAGATTTACTTGATATATTAAAAAATTGGCTTATCACGCATATTGAAAATGAAGATCAAAAGTATAGCCATTTTCTCGGTGTTGCAACAAAAGTACTTTAAAAATCTATTTTGCTGTAAAGTTCAGCAATCCTTCAAAAGTGTTGCCGGAGCCATAATTGGCACCCACCATGATGTTTTCTCCGGAAATTTTTATATCACCGTGAAAGATCTGACTGCCATCTTTCATTGGCTTTAGGAAGTAAAATTGGTCATTGATTATAACAGCAACTTTTTCAGCACCCGGTACCTTGATCCTGAAATTGTAACTTCTGTTAATAGTGAGAGTTTTTTGACTCGGCGAGTAAAGAATTCCACCTGAGGTATTAAACTTTTCATATCTGGTGGGGAATCCCAAAAAATTTTGCATCCCGTCAATTGCTATAAAACCATAATCAGCCGCCCAGTCGTAATTACCTTCTTCGTGAGCAAACTTTGAATAAATCCTTAAATTGTATTTCCCTTTTGCAGGGAAAACAACATCGACCAAAAATTTATCATCTTCTCGCTGGATAAAAACAAAATCATCGAGGTTGCTCTCCTTGTCATCAAGGAGTGAGGTTGTTATTAGAACATTTTGTGGTGCAGAAATTTCTAATCTCAAATTTTTAGAGGTTTTGTTAACTGCACTAAGCGACTCGGTGATATTTAGTTTTGTATTGAAAAACCTTGGGCGAAGATATGGCAGGTTACTGAAGGATTCTTTGCTTAAACGATTCTCGAGTAATTGCCATTGGGGGTCTTCGGGGAAGTGATCGTAGATAAAAAATTCCGCGGGAGTAAGAAAATAAAACTCCTCAAATTTTCTTTGGTAGGAACCTGAATTACCAACTGCACCGGCACCCCAGGTAGAATCAAAGAGGTACCATTTACCATTTATTTTTACAGCATTCCATGCATGGTTTGGGCTACCGGGGCTATCGCCAACATTATATCCGTAGCCTTTTGAATACCCGGATATTTTAACAACTTCGAGTCCGGCAAAATCTGCAAGCATCTTCACAACACCTGAGTAACCATCACAAACTGCTTTCCCGGAACTAAGTGCGTCTTCGGGTGACTTATACAATTCTTTTCCGGAAAAATAAGCATCTACATCATAGTCTATATTATTGGTGACCCAGCGGAAGATAGCCCGGATTTTTTGAAAATCGTTTTTTGCCGGACGAGTGAGATAAACTGCAAGCTCTCGCGGATTGGATTTAAGGGAAGCGGGAGCATTTAACGCATGACTATCAATAGAACTGTAATCTTGTTCCTGAGCAAGCCCAATGTGACTAAGAAAATGCAAAAACAGTACAATATGACTAATCCTGAATTTTTTCAACTTTAAACTCTTTAGTTTCGAAATCAAAGATAAATCTGTAAACTCCGGGGGTTTCAACGGTGAAAGACATGGGTTTACCATTGAGATCACAAAGCCCGTTTAAATCGTCATCGCCATAAGTGATGCCCCAAACTTCTTCGCCTGTAACTTCATAATTATACTTGTAATGACCGGGAGCAAGCTCAACATCGACGTACCAGATGTTATCTTCCGTGTTAGTCATCGGTAAATCGCCGGTGAAATTATTCATCGTGCCACGGAGGTACATGTTATCATATCTAAATCCGGAATACTCCATTGGTTTTGCTCCGCCGGTAATTTGAGAGGGGTAACCGTGAATTTTGTGGTACTTGTTCTTTCCAAATACAATTGCAGTAAAATTCAATGCGGGAATATTTTTTATGCTGATTTTACCATTGTTTATTTCCGGTTGAGGATCGCCAAATACTATAGTGTAATTATCACTGGCGATATTTTTAAAGTTTGAGAGATCGAGTGTAACATCCCGGGAATCATCACTCAGATTGTAAACGAGGAGTGAAGTTTCTTCACCGGTCGATTTTACCATTGCAAAAATGGAAGAATCTTTAATTTCGGGGATGAACATTTCACCTCTTTTAAGAGAGGGAACGGTTGTGCGGGCTTTAATGAGATAACGGTACCAGCTTAAAACAGAGTTAGGGTCTGAACTCTGTTTATCAACATCATTCCAATTGATATGTCTTCTGAGTTCAAAATCCTGATGAGCACCCCCTTTTAATTCACCTTCCAGCCCAATTTCGTTACCATAATAAATGAACGGAACGCCGCCTGCAAGAATATTAAGAGAAGCAGCCGCGACAACTTTGTACAAGTCGCCTTTATAGGTAGAAAGTGGGCGGGAGGCAGCAGCATCGTGATTGCTTAGGAATGTAGCCGTTCTTTTACTTCCGGGATATTCTTTACTGATATAGGAAAAATGTTCTTTTAAAATTGAGGCATCCCCGTATCTAAGTCCGTGTATAACAGCCCCAACGAAAGGGAAATCAAATGCGAGCTGGTATTCATCATTTCCGGTACCGTAATATTGTTTAATTGTCTCACGGTTAGTCCACGCCTCGGCAACCATAATATTTTCACCGGGGTAATTATCAAGTACTCTACGCAACTGTTTGTAATACTCGTGGGAGGATTTGGTATCGGCAGCGTTTCCGGGACCTTCCTCAATTAGGTATCTTGCTGCATCAACACGCAAGCCGTCAAAGCCCATATCCATCCAGAATTTTGCAACCTTTATAATCTCATCTCGAACGAGTTGATTTTTGAAATTAAGATCGGGCATTCCACTGAAAATAAATGCTGAATAATAGTAAGAATCCGCATATTTGAACCAAACATTATTCCATTTACCGCCGCCCCAAGCAAAGCCCCAGTTTGTATCAGGATTTTCGTCCCAGACGTACCAGTCGCGCATATCGATATTGTTTTTGCTTGCTGTAAACCAGGGATGCTTGTCGCTTGTATGATTAGGTACGTAATCGAATATTACTTTCATTCCTCTCGCGTGTGCTTCTTTTATAAGAGTCTTTACATCCTCTTCATTGCCAAAAAGGGAGTTAACCTTGTAAAAATCTGTTGCATCGTACCCGTGCATATTAGCATTAGGGTCGGCAGTTTTAAGACCACATTCAACAAAAGGAGAAATTTTAATCCCGGTAACACCTAAATCTGTATCTGTTTCGGGATTCCCATCGTTAAGGTAATCAAGTTTTGAGATAATACCCTTGATATCTCCGATATCATCATTGTCGTTATCGCTATCAGCAAATGCTTTCACCCAAATTTCATAATAAACATCGTCTTCAAATTTTTCCGTGAGTTGCGGTTTTTTTGAACACGCTGTTGACAAAACTAAAAATGAGATAAGGATAAAAGCATACTTTTTCATATTCATTCCATTAATGATAAATCGTAAAATTAAAAACAAAGCCGTGTATAAATAAGTTTACCTAAAGATTATTTATAACTGTTAGTCGCCGGCAACAACTAACGTGTCTAAATATTGATTATTGTAATTAAGAAAGAAAAAATGGATATCGTTATACGGTTGAAGTTTTACCTTGAAGTTAATCCGTTCTTCAATAATTACAGCAGGGCAAACCTCACCACGTTCAAAACCTCTGGCAGCAAAATAATATTTGCCATCGCGTAACAGAATATTTGTATTGTTATAGACCCAACAGGGGCTTCCTTTTTGTATCGTAGCGGTAACATTGGCAAATTCTTCTGAAAAAGTTATCTCGTTAATTTCAACAAAAGGGAGAAACGCTTCATTTACAATCTCTCCCTCTCCTGAATCGAGCAGGCCACATGAAACGGTACCAAGGAGGATTAAAACTATTCCAAATATTTTATTCATGATTCCTCTTTAAAGCAGATTAACTTTTTGTTTAATTTTTATAATACACGAGAACGCATCTTCAACTCTTTCTTCACTAATAACCCCATTTTTAACATGATTATAAATTGCCTCGAATGTTTTTTCAGGAAGATTAGCATCATAATTAAGAACATTACCCTGGAGCAGCATATCAACTCCGGCGTTGATTGCCAAGGCAATAGTTTCATTATAGTTATAATTTTTATAAATCGCTCCCATATTCAAATCATCAGAAATTATGAGTCCGGTAAACCCCATTTTATTCCTGAGTAACCCGGTGAGTATATTTTTTGAAAGCGTTGCAGGAAGTTTATCATCGAGTGAATTTACTTTTACATGGGCAGAAAGTATCACGTCAGCAAGACCTTCGGCGATAAAAGTTTTATAGGGTAGGAGTTCAATCTCGTTCCAACTGGAGGAAACATCTACCATATCAAGGTGAGAATCTGTCCCTGAACTGCCATGCCCGGGAAAATGTTTGAGAACTGTTAAAATATCAAATTTGTCATGCGCCCTTATAACTTCACGAGAATGATTGATAACAGTTTGAACATCGGAGCCGAAACATCTTTCTTTTTTTGCCAGTGGAGGGTTTTCGCTGTTGAGTTCAAGATCAACAACCGGTGTGAAGTTAAGATTTATACCCAGGTTGGAAAGAAGTGACGCAATTTTGGAAGATTCACTAAATGAAAACTGCAGATCACCTTTGGTACCAAGATGTTTGGCTGAATAAGTTGCGGGGAAGCCATACTTTTCTTTCAGGCGTATAACTTTACCACCTTCAGCATCTATTGATATTAATAAAGGGATTTTACTTTTTGCCTGAAGAGCTGAAGTTAACTCCTTAACTTGTTCCGGAGATTCAATATTGCCCAAAGTTTTACCTAAGGGAGAATCGTTATCTGTTAACCAGATCCCGCCCGGGTTAAGGGTTTTAATTTGTTTGGTGACTGTTGATGTTGAATCGATCTCGGTTCCCCTGAAACCAATCATCAACATTTGTCCAATTTTTTCTTCAAGAGAATATGACGGAGTAAACTTATCCATGATAATAATAATCCGATTAAAAATTTATCGTGAAAAGATAAATAAAATTGTAAATAGTTATAAATGCAAATAAGTGCATGTTACAAAGACTGTCAATATTCATTCAAGGGAGCTGTTTGTAATCTGTTTCTGAAACTTCAAGCAGTATTTTGGCAGTAGCTTCCGAGAGTTTATTAAAATATTGCTCACCTTTTTTTACAGTTGCCAAAGCAGGATTACCTGACCCGGTATCAGGATGGACCTTAGACCAGGGACGGGGGGTCCATACGCCCTTCTCGGAAAGTGATGAAAGCTTGTATTTGTTTCTTTTGCCTTCTCCGGCATGTTCCAACCTTACTGATTTTTCTCTAAGATATAACATGAGAGAAGTTTCCAGTTCACCGGCATGATCACCGGATTCATCAAATATTTCTTTTACGTCAATCGGGAGCATGGAAAAAGCATCTATCAATAGAATAAAAATATCATGCTTGCCCATCAAATCACGAATAAAAGGTTTAAACTCGTTGCCCCCGTGAAAATTAAATATTACCAGTTTTTTAATTCCCTGCCTGGTGAGAGAAAAAACAACATCGAGCAAGATTTTATAGATAGTTTCAACAGAAAAGCTTATTGTTATGTACTGATCAAGCTGTTGCGCATTAGCTCCAAAAGGGATGGGAGGTAAACACACGGTCTTTGCACCGGAAAGGTTTGCCAGATCGGTAGCACGATCTGCTACCATAAAAGCTTCTGTAACATCTGTAGAATAGGGGAGGTGATAATTGTGTGCTTCGGTTGCTCCCCAAGGTAAAATTACAACTTCCGGGGTGTTTTCTTTGATATCCTGATAATTTAGGTCGAATGTACTTGCCAACTAGTCGATTCTCCTAAGTATATAAAAAACATAACCATAGTACTTACAATACTGTTTATACATGTTTATTTCAGTTTCTTCGTTTTCAATAACCTCAAGGGCTTCATCATCATCTCTGAATTCAAGGCGCATTACAGGTAACTTTTTAGAAATAAAATCATAATAGTTCTCGAACCAGGCATTTTCGGGGAGTGTAATATTGTCGATAATTTCATATTCTAATTCAGCAGCTATATTATTCGCCTGATCAGTCGTGAGCATATCAGGATAATTTTCAGCCCAGTAAGATTTTATTTCATCAGGGGGATTTTTCTCAATCCAGGAAAGTTCTGTAACAGCCAAATACCCACCCGGTTTTAAAAACTTACGCCATTCTTTTAATCCTTCCTTAAAGCCCATGATATAAACAGCACCTTCCGACCAGATAATATCAAAAGATTCGTTTGCGAACTTCATATCGTTCATATCGCCCCGGATGCATTTTATTTTACTTTCCAGACCGAGATCGGCGGCTTTTTGTTTCAGGGAAACAAGGTATTGTTCATGATAATCCAATGCGGTTATATTTCCTTCGGTCATTTGCGCCAATTGAATTGTTTGGAAGCCGGGACCGCAACCTATATCAAGTATTTCCGGGTTTTCCGGCAGAGGGTTGCATTTTCTAAATGCTTCTTCTGTTGAATTAGTATCGCCGGGGCCTTCCCTGGGGATATTGTTATGGATTTGCAGAAAGACTTCAAACTGATGGGTATTCAATTTTTATCCTGAGTAAAATTGGTAATTTTAATTACAATATATGAGAATCCAATTGCAGGGGCAATATATTTGTCTTTCCCTAATCATGACTAATTGTGGATTGGGGTAATTTATTTAGAATTGAGTTTATGTCACGAGGATGTTTAATATTCGTGAAAAAGAACTATCGGTAGAAATTTACGTCGGATTTTTCTAAATTTAGCGCATTAACAGCAGGTGATTATGCAATTTAAGTTTGACAAACCAAGTAGAAATCAGAAGGGGCGTTCCGGATGTTTGTATGGCTGTGCCGGATTGCTGCTGATTGTAATGCTCGGACTTACGGCAGGGTATTTTTATTTTCGTGACAGGATTGGCGGAGTTGTTGAAGTAGAAAATATTTCGAAAGAGCTTACTGAAAAATTTGGGGAAGCAGGTGATTTTACACCTGGTGCAGATGGAAGTATAAAGCCTGAACGTATTGAAATATTTCTGAAGATTAGGGATAGTCTTTACAATTATCGGGCAGCGGCATCATCGGCATTAACAGATATTTCGCAGGCTGTTGCGGAGGATAAGGCTGGTGAAGACAAATCAATAGCTGAAGTATTTAATATAATCACTTCGGGTTTAGATTTAATGCCTGATATAATAACATACATCAAGACAAAATACAGGCTCCAAATTGAAAATAAGATGTCACGCGGGGAATACATATACATTTATACACTCGCTTATTATAATTATCTGGGGCATGAGCCGGGAGATGGACCTAAATTCACGCTTGTAACGGATGCTCAGAATGATGATGAGCACGAGTATAAAGGGGAAGAGGCGATTATAAGGCGTGATAAGGAGACGAGGGATAAGATAAATGGATATTTTAGAAAAATTTTGAAAAATCAAATTATCGCTGCTACTTTGATAAATGATGAACAAATGGTTCTAAAGTTAAGGGATGAAACAGAAAGGCTTTTAAAAAATCCTTATGCACTGCCATGGGAGGGAAATCTTCCTGTTGAGGTAGAGGCAAGCTTTATCAAATATCGCGACAGGCTGGATGCTTTGTATAGTTTTGAGCTAAATCCACTTGAAATTACGATGGCGGAATAGCAGTGTAACTGAATTTATAGAGAATGACGTGATAATATATATCAATTAGTAAAACTCATAAGTAATGTGCAATTTCCCCGCAATTAAGACATTCGTTCCTGTGAGTTGAGAGCATTTCACCACATTTTTTACAAGTATATTTTGATTCTTGTGCTGACAAAAATTTGTTGGCACCTTCAGTTTTTATAAACTTGAGGTTAGCAATCATGCTCATGTTGTATTTCGTGCGGTACCGTTTATCCAATTGGCTGAGCCGGCGGCATGGAAATTTTGAGCAGTCATAACAAAAACCAGAGGGTATTTCAGCGAGCAAAGCACAGTTTTTAATTATACAGGTTTGACAACTTTTCGCTTTATTGACACATTCAAAATTGCAGCCGGAGCATTTTTTCTTCTCTCTCAGGAAAGCAATACAAACCGCACAATTCATTCCGCATGGTGCAATAAGGTCAATATTCATAGATGTATTTGGCATAATAGTCCTATCAGGTATTAAATCGCTTTTTCAATTTTTTTGCATTTCGAACGCTAACCTGAACCGGCTCAGTACAATTTACCAGAAAAACCTCGTAGGATTGCTCGGAAAGTTTTTTCATGCTTTCAATAAAACTTATGTTGATAATAGTTGACCTATGTATTTGCAGGAAGTAAAACTCGGGCAAAATGTCGATCCATTTTTTAAGTGATTTGCGGATGATATACTTCTTTGAATCTTTTGTGACAATTTTCGTGTACTCTTTTAAGGCTGATACGCACACGATTTCCTCGAACTTAATAATTCGGAGATTTGTACCAATTTTAACCAGTACATGATCTTCTTTTATTGGTGATTCACCGGAAGCTTCAATGGTTTCATGTTGTTGACTATCGAAGATATCCTTTATAGCGGAATATTTTTTAAGTCGGGCATTTATAGATTCGATCAAATCGTCATTTTTAATGGGAAAGGATATATAGTCGTCAGCCCCAGAATTCATTATTTCGCGCATTTCGGCAAAATCAGGGGTAGTGGAAAGATAAAGTAACGGAATTATTCTGGTCCTCTCGTGCAGTGAAAGTTCGCGAACTACATCCTTACCAGAGAGGCCGTTCCCAACAATATCGCATAAAATCAGATCCGGAGTATAAATTTTTGCGATCTCAATGCCATTGTTTACATCTTCAGCAAGATAGGTATTAAACCCTGCTGTTGTTAACAGGATGTTTAAGTCCTTAATGTTCGAAGCATTGTTATAAATGATCAAAATTTTGTTCAACGCAACTCCTTAAACCAACCAAAATAAAACGCCGGCGTTACTTTACAACATAAAATAGTAAAAAAAAATGACTGAAAATTGAAATCAATACACGTTTACAACAAAAAATAAACGCTTATTGAGTAAATATCTGCAATTATTTCTTTTTTAAGATGAGATTAATTAAAATTAAAACGCTTTTAAGATGCTTAAATCTGTTAATCGTTATTAACAAATATGGAGAACAAAAATGAAATTTACTTCCAAATTTTTAACTCTGGTTGTACTATCAATTATGTTAACATCAGGGTTTTTATCAGCACAAAAGAGTGTTGAAGTTAATGCTGGCGGGGATGTTGTCAGCCGGTATATATGGCGAGGGTTGGATTTTGGTAAATCCCCTGCGATACAACCAAGTTTGTCGTTCGGGTATGCCGGTTTAGAATTGGGATTCTGGGGTAATTACACATTAAATGAAACTGCATCAGGTTCTGATGAAATAGATATGTGGGTAGGATATACTTTCGGTGGGAAAGATATTTCATTAACCGCGATGGTTACTGATTATTATTTCCCAAATGCAGGGTTAAAGTTCGGGAATTATAATAATTATGACGATCCTGATGGTGCCGGAGCACATACACTTGAAGCCGGAATGGTTCTTTCATCGGAAAAATTCCCGTTGGTGATTTCCGCATTTTATAATTTTTATAATGATGCAGGAAATAATACTTATTTCCAGATTGATTATCCATTTGCTGTGAAAGATTATGACATGACCCTTTTCTGTGGTGCTTCTGCCGGTAGTAAGGACAATCCGAATTATTACGGCACAGATACTTTTAATGTAATAAATATTGGTGTTAAAGCAGGGAAAAATGTAAAGATAACCGATAGTTTTTCGCTTCCGGTATTCGTGTCTTATATAATTAACCCGAGAGTGGAAATTTCCCACCTGATTTTCGGAATTAGTTTTTAATTTATTATTTAAAGGAGTTTATAATGTTCGATACTGGATCAACCGGATTTATGCTCGTGGCAACAAGTCTGGTTATGTTAATGACACCCGGTTTGGCGTTCTTTTACGGCGGACTTGTTGGGCGTAAAAACGTGTTAAGTATAATGATGCAAAGTTTTGTTTCATTAGGCTGGACAACAATAATTTGGTTTGCCGTGGGATATTCACTCTGTTTCAGTGGTGGAGAAGGTGGAGTTATCGGCAATCTTGATATGGCTTTTTTGAATGGAATAACGATTGACAGTATTTTTGGAGAGGGAACGGGCGCTATTCCAACATATGTTTTCGTGGCATATCAAATGATGTTCGCGATTATTACACCTGCACTTATCACGGGCGCATTTACAAACCGTGTTCGTTTTCCTGCCTACATGATGTATCTTACTATCTGGTTGTTTTTTGTATATTTCCCACTAGTCCACATGGTATGGGGCGGCGGATTACTTGCTAAACTTGGTGTTCTTGATTTTGCCGGCGGTATTGTTGTTCATGCATCGGCTGGTATGGCAGCACTTGCATCTGTGTTTTATGTTGGGAAACGAAATGTAGTTGAGCGGGGACCCCATAGTGTACCACTTGTCGCACTTGGCACCGGGTTGTTGTGGTTTGGATGGTACGGGTTTAATGCCGGAAGCCAGCTTCAGGTTGACAATATAACCGCAACTGCATTTATAAATACAGATATTGCAGCATCCTTTGCAGCGATTACATGGCTTGTTATCGAATGGAAAAATGCTAAAAAACCGAAGTTCGTGGGACTATTAACCGGTGCTGTTGCAGGTTTGGCGACAATAACTCCGGCAGCAGGCTTTGTAACACCAGGAAGCGCGGCAATTATTGGCATAATTTCGGGGGTTGTTTGCTATTATGCAGTTTCGCTCAAAAACCGGTTGCACTGGGATGATTCCCTCGATGTTTGGGGTGTTCACGGTGTTGGTGGTACCATAGGCACGATTCTGCTTGGTGTCTTTGCTACAACTATGGTTAACCCGAATGCAACTGACGGGTTATTGCTTGGTGGTACAGGATTTTTCTTTACTCAACTTTTAAGCGTTCTTGCTGTAAGTGTTTATGCATTTGTTTTTACTTATTTCATGTTGTGGTTAATCAACAAGATTACGCCTGTTCGCGTTACCCGTGAAATGGAAGAGAGCGGACTTGATAATTCGTTCCATGGTGAAATTGCATATGAAGGTGAAGATTAATTACAAATATTTTTGATCTGGTTTTTTGGGGAGAGTTTTTGCTCTCCTTTTTTTTGTTTAAAATGGAATTAAAACCAATAAAAAAAGCCCTAAACTAATTTAGTAAAGGGCTTTAACAAGAATTATAAATCGAATTATGGAATGGTTTATTTCATATCCAACACTTTTTCTACTTTCGAAGCAACAATACTAAGTTTTTCAATCGCGGTTTGTTTAAGGGATTCGCACCTGGTTCTCATTTCATCATTGAATTTTTCATCATTGATGTCCTTCAAATTTATCAGAACATTGTAAATACCTCCCTGTACACCAACAAAAGCAATTTGTGCACCAACACCAACGTCTGTTATGGAGTTTATGTTACCGAATTGCACAACTGTCTGTGCTGCTTCAATAGCTTTCAGGCTTAGTTCAGCGGTGTAAAGGGGAACCATTACCGCGTGTTTAAGTCCGGCGAGCATTGCCTCCTCGCGAATCTGTTTTTCTTCATCGGAATTTTGAGGAAGCCTGCGTGCATCCATGTAGGCGTTAAAAGCGTTAGTGTCATCATCAATAGCTTTGATTAGCTTCTCCTTGATATCCTGACAGGTATCAGCAGCTGAATTAAGGATATCATCAATTTCTTCAGTGCCAGATTTATTGGCTGTAAGATTTGCAACCATTGAAGACAGGGAAGCACCAAGTGCACCAGCGAGAGCAGCAATTGAACCGCCGCCCGGGGCGGGGGACTCCCTGGAAACTTCATTAGTGAAATCCAGTACTGTCTTTTTAACCAGAGCTGTTTCGTGAAAATCAGGTAAACCCAGCACGCGTTCTTTAATATTAAACTCTGACACATCTTTCAGACCGAGTGACTGGATGGCTGTTTCGAGAATATCGGGAGTGGGAATTCCGGTTGAGCGCCCCTGTTTGCGGAGGTAATGTTTGCCAGTCTCCAACAAGGCAGGGAATGGAACGAGCCCTACAATCTCACTTCCGGTAACTACAAGTCCTCGTTTTTCCGCAAGTATTCTGGCGGCATCGAGCACGTCATGCATTGAAGTAACATTATAATTAGTAAGGTTAATAGAAATCTGCGAACGGTCGTATTCGGAGACCATCCATCCAATTGCCTTGCAATCTTTGAACATGCCGGGTTTTTTAACCGGTTTCCCTTCCGGTTTTTCCGGATTTATACTATTTGATTTAAGAAGTTCAACCAGGTCGTAATCATGTTCAAATTTGCAGTGTTCGATTGTTTCGGCAATAGTTTTCCCATCGAAATCGCAGCTGCCGCAGGGGTAGTTTCCTTTTGAGTACTTAATAGGAGAACCGCCTTTAAAGTAAAAGGGATCGCCAAAATTTCTGCGCGCTGATCTTCCTTTTTCACGAAGTTCGAAGGCAATATCGGATGCATATTTTTTTTCGCGCGTGTTGAGGGAGATATTGTACGCGATAAGAAATTCACGAACACCAATAGCGGTAGCACCGGCTTGTGCGTTGAAAACTGCCGGGCCATAATCGGGTTTCCAATCCGGGTTAGCCAGTTTCTCTTTCAAGCCTTCATATTCCCCCTGACGAATTACGGCAAGATTGCGGCGCTCTGGTTTACGAGCTGATTTTTCATACAGGAAAACAGGAATACCAATATCGTTTCCAACGCGTTCAGCAACTTCTTCTGATAATTTTATACATTCTTCAACAGACACTCCGCTAACCGGTACGAAAGGACAAACATCTGTTGCACCCATCCTGGGATGAGAACCCTTATGTTTTCTCATGTCGATAAGCTCGGAAGCTTTTTTTATTGCCCTGAAAGCAGCTTCTTTCACGCCTTCCGGAGTTCCCACGAAAGTTACAACAGTTCTATTCATGTCGGGACCGGGGTCAACATCCAGAAGTTTGACATTTTCTATTTTTTCAATTTCATCGGTAATTTGTTTTATGATAGTGAGATCGTGTGCCTCTGAAAAGTTGGGTACACATTCAATTAGTTTTTCTGACATATTATCTCCGGTTGTTTAATATTTACATTTGCAATTTAATAATTAATGCGTGGAATAGTAATTAGACTGTAATTATTGGCACGGAATTGTTCTTTATTATTCCGGAGATTATGATTTTTTATATTTTTTAAGGGTAATATTGTCTTTTTCTGGAAAATGCAGGAGCGTTGTATTGATTTGAAATAAAAAAGGTTATATATTTTGAATAACAGAGGGGCAGGGATAATGATAATTACCGTTTTAACCCGCCGGGAGCAAGGGTATGTGACTCACCAGGCGTAGCTCCGTCCAAAAGTTAAAAAACTTTATTTATCGAGAGGTGATTTGATCCAATCGGCAGTTTTATTTATTACATGCGTATAAATCATGGTAGTGGAAACATCATTGTGGCCTAGTAATTCCTGTACGGTTCGGATATCGTATCCGTTAATAAGTAATTCTGTTGCGAAAGTATGTCGAAAGGTATGTGCGCTTGCGGGAAATTTTATTCCGGCT
>Ga0209692_10002158_pt1 | contig 22832 bp, 16 predicted proteins | sample tdDd472_FD_187129 | JGI IMG/M metagenome (GOLD analysis project Ga0209692, IMG submission 187129) | Marine sediment microbial communities from the Atlantic coast under amendment with organic carbon and nitrate - tdDd47.2 (SPAdes)... | ecosystem: Environmental > Aquatic > Marine > Coastal >... | reverse complement strand
ATCGCTTCCCAGAAGCGGAGATCGACCTCCAGCATGCTGTCGTCGCGCGCCTGCCGGGACGCCGCGGCCTGGACAGGAGGCGCCCCAAGCTTGTCCAAGCGGGCCTGGGCCAGACGCGCGTAGAATCCGGTCGGAAATTCGGCCAGGAATGCCTGGAAAACCGCGGGATCGGTGCTGTCCTTGATGCTTTCCCAAAGAAAAGCCGGCGTTTGTCCGCCCAGGGTCTGCGCCGGTTGGGCGCCGCCGCCCAATTCGGCCACGCGTTTTTCGGCAATCGAGGCGAACAGCCCTTTGGGAAAGGCGCTCAGGTAACTCTTGAACAGGTCCGGGTTGTCGCTGCTGGAAATCGATTTCCAATATTCGATCTCGACCGCCTGATCGGTGGCGCTGACGCCCTGCGATTGCGGCGACGGGATGGCGACCTGGCCGCCCTGCCCGTCATCGACGAAATAGAAATCGCCGGTCAATGACGACGATTCCCAGGGAACCTGTCTATTGTTCGTCCGCTCCATCACCGCGACGCGGACGCGCTTGAAGACGTCCTCCACCTTCGCGCCCTGGGTTCGCATGGATTGCGCGAGCGCCTGGGTATAGGGGCTGTTGCGGCCGGTGCCGTCCTCCGCCACGTTGCCGGGCGACGTGGAATAGGCGAGCAGCGTGCCGCTCGGCGCGTCCATCCGGGCCAATCCGCCGCGGACCGCCCGTGTCCCGGACTTGAACGGGTTGTTCCGGCAGGCGTCGAGGATGACGATGTTGAGGCCGTTTCCGGCCCGTTCCAGGGCCGACAGAATGATCGAGGCGCGCACGCCTTCGATATCCACATCCAACTCGTCGCGGATATGGGCGCCGATGGGGATCAGGTAGTTCTCGCCATTCACCTGCACGCCGTGGCCCGCGTAGTAGACGAGCCCCACCGCGTCTTTTCCACCCTCCTCCAGCTTCCGCCCGAAATCGACCACAGCACGTTTCAGGTCCCGCTGCGGCACATCTTGATATTCCGACACGTCGAACCCTAATACCCGAAGGGTCGCGGCCATCAAGGCGGCGTCCTGGGCCGGATTCCTGAGGGGCGCGAAGGAATAATTGCTGTTGCCGATCACCAACGCAAAACGCCCCGCCGCATCGGCCGTATTCGATACGGCCGCGGCAAGGGAAAGGGCAATCGCCAAAACGGCAGTCGTCAGGACATATTTTGTCTTTGTCATGGTGCTCACCTGACTACCTGAATACGAACTTTAGCAGAGATACCAGAACTTTGCACCCCTCGCCTGTGCTTGCCCTCACACCCGGGGACCGGTAGAACCGCGCCGCAAACCCTTTTGATGCCTGCACGTCAAGGCGGACAACCGAATATCAGGTTTAAAGTATGAACGCGCTCAGCCCCGCCGAGGCCGCCAGCCACAGGCGGACCTTCGCCATCATCAGCCACCCGGACGCCGGTAAGACGACGTTGACGGAAAAATTGCTGCTGCTCGGCGGCGCCATTCACTTGGCGGGAGAGGTAAAGGCCAAGGGCGAACGCCGCCGCGCCCGGTCCGACTGGATGAAGATCGAGCAGGAACGCGGTATCTCGGTGACGACCTCGGTCATGACGTTCGAACGGCAGGGCGTGACCTATAATCTGCTGGATACGCCGGGCCACGAAGACTTCTCCGAAGATACATATCGCACGCTGACGGCGGTCGACAGCGCGGTCATGGTGATCGACGCCGCGCGGGGTATCGAAGCCCAAACACTGAAGTTGTTCGAAGTCTGCCGCCTGCGCGACATCCCGATCACGACCTTCGTCAACAAGATGGACCGCGAGGCTCGCGACCCGTTCGAAATCATGGACGAGGTGGCCGAAACCCTGGCCCTCGACGTCACGCCGCTGTCCTGGCCGATCGGCATGGGACGGGAATTCCTGGGCTGCTACGATCTCGTCCACGACCGGCTGATCCTGATGAAGAAGGACGGCGGCGGGGAGATCGTCAACGTCACCGGCCTGGACGATCCGGTACTGGAGCAGCACCTGCCGCCGGAACGGTTGGAAGCCTTGCGGGACGAAGCGGGCCTGGCCAAGGAGGCTTGCCCGCCCTTCGACGTGGAGGCCTACCGCGCCGGCCACCTGACACCGGTCTTTTTCGGCAGCGCGCTGCGGAACTTCGGCGTCGCGGAACTGCTTCAGGGCATCGGCGAAATCGCGCCGTCGCCGCGGGCGCAGGCAAGCGACAAACGCGCCATCGATCCGGGCGAGAGCAAGGTCACCGGCTTCGTGTTCAAGGTTCAGGCGAATATGGACCCGAAGCACCGCGACCGGATCGCGTTCATGCGGATCTGTTCCGGCCGGTTCAGCCGGGGCATGAAGCTGAACCACATCCGGTCAGGCAAGCAGATGGCGGTGCACAACCCGATCCTGTTCTTCGCCGAGGACCGCGAATTGGCCGACGAGGCCTGGCCGGGCGATATCATCGGCGTGCCGAACCACGGCACCCTGCGCGTCGGCGACACCTTGAGCGAAAGCGAAGAAATCCGCTTCACCGGGATTCCCAACTTCGCGCCGGAAATCCTGCGGCGCGTCCGTCTGGACGATCCGATGAAGTCGAAGCACCTGAGCCGCGCCCTGTTGAGTCTGGCCGAGGAGGGCGTCACCCAGGTTTTCAAACGCACCCTGGGCGGCGACTGGATCGTCGGCGTGGTCGGGCAATTGCAGTTGGACGTGCTCGTCACCCGGGTCGAGCAGGAATACGGCGTCAAGATCAGCCTCGAACCGGCGCCGTTCCAGACCGCGCGCTGGGTCTATGCCGACGACAAGCCGACGCTCGACAAGCTGATCAACGCCAACAGCAGCGCCATGGCCGTGGACGGCGACGGCCAGCCGGTCTTCCTGGCCCGCAACAGTTGGGAGCTGAACTACCAGCAGGAACAGAATCCGAAGGTCCAGTTCAGCGCCACCAAGGAACGCGCCTAGACGCGTTCCTGCCCGGCATCGGGTTTCACCAAAGCGCGTGGGTCAGGGCGCTGAGCGCCGTTTTCTGGGTGCCGTCCTCATCGAAGTTATCCGGCTCCAGCCAGGTCTTGAACGCCTGCCGGACCGCCGGCCATTCCTCTGCCGTGATCGAATACCAGGCCGTGTCGCGGTTGCGGCCCCTGATGATGTAGTGGTTCAGGAACACGCCTTCGAACCGGAAGCCGAACCGCAACGCCGCGGCGCGGGACGGCGCGTTCATCGCATCGCATTTCCATTCGACGCGCCGGTATCCCAGATGGTCGAAGGAATGCGCCATCATCAGATAGATCGCCTCCGTCGTCCGAACCGATCCCCGCCAGGCGGGCCGGAACCAAATATGCCCCAGTTCGACGGTTCCGTTCGCCGGTACGATGTTGAGGAAACTGACCATGCCGCCCGCTTCGGTGCCATCTGGCGTCAGCAGCGCATAGAAGGACGGATCGGCGGACCCGGCGCATTGCTTCAGCCAGGCAAGCGTCGCCGCTTCCTCACCCGAGGGCGCAAGCGGCATGAAGCGCCAGGACGTCTCCACCGTCAGCGAATCCTTCACCGCTTCCTGCAGCAGACCGCCGTGCTCCATCGGGTTCAGCGGCGCCAGCACGACATGGGCGCCTGCGAGCACGGACCTGCCGGGGTGAACGCCGGAGGGGAGCGACGCCAAGTCGTCCATGTTCGGCCCTCTGCGGTTACGGCAACTGGCCGCGTCTTCCGACGTTATCGATTTCATCTACCGAACCTTCCGCTGTTTCCATGGCCGCGCGGCGCGTCGTATTAGCGTTTTGCGGCTTAAGTTGTTAGATATTCCCTACAGTGCTGAACTGATACAATGACCGGTATGGCCAAGGTTGAAACATTTCACGGTATCGACGAGTCGCTAAGGGCCATTTTGGCAGCGACGACGGATCCGTCTTGTGTCGTCCGCATAGAACCGGGCGGGAATGCCGCCGTCCTATGGCATAACGAGGCCTTCGCCTCGCTTCCGCTTGCCGCATCGCCCCGACCGGGCATCGGCTTGCGCGACCTGATTCCCGACGGTCAGGCGGAAGCGGCCGTGCGGTTCTGCATCGAGACCGGCCATTCGCGCGGTTTCAAACAACCGATCCTGTCCTCCGGAAGGCCCGGAATATCTCACAGCCTGCATGCTATGCGATTGAGGGACAGCAAGGGCCACGTCGCCCTGCTGACGGCGTCGCCGAGCGAACCCGAGGAGACGGCGTCGGCGCGCAGCCCTATCACTGAAATGGCCACCGTCTTGAAACAGGCGCTGGACGCATCGCCGGCGATGATCTCGGTCTTCGACCACCGGCACCGGTTCATCGACGCGAACCGCGCTTTCCGCGACCGTTGGCGGATTCCAATTGATCAGGACATCAGTGGCGTGAGCTTGGAGTCGATCATCGGCCGCGACCGTTATTTCATCATCAAGCCAATGTTGGACTCCGCGCGCAAGGATGGCGCGGTGACTTTCGAGGTCAACTTCGAAGTCGACGGCAAGCGGCCGTTGCTGCGATCCACCGCGACCCCGCTATCATTGAGCGGCGGCGACATCGACGGCGTCATCGTCACGTCGGAGGACATTACCGAGAACACGGCGACGAGCGAAGCGCTTGCCGGCACGGAAGACCTGCTGCGCCTCGTCACCGATTCCTCGCCGAATCTGCTGACCTATCTCGATACCGACTTGATCTTCAAGTTTTCCAGCCGCGGCTATGCCCGGTTCTATCATGCGACACGGGAAGATATCGAAGGAAAACATGCGTCGGAGGTCATCCCCCGTGAGCGGTACGAGGCCGTCCTGCCCGACCTGAAACGTGCCTTTTCAGGCCAAACCCGGATCAATATCGGTCGGCATGTGCGCGAAGACGGGAGCGAGGAACTCGTTGAATGGACCTGGACCCCGCATTTCGGCCCAAACGGAAAGGTCGTCGGCGTCGTCACTTCCGGCCATATCATTACGTCACGATTGAAGACGGAAAACGCGCTTCGTGAGAGCGAAGGCCTGCTGAGAACCGTGACCGAGGCGACGCCCACCCTGATTGCCTATATCGACGCGCATCAATCGGTGACCTTCGCGAACAGGGCGTTTCTGGAAAGAACCGGAAATCTGTACGCGAACGTAATCGGCAAGAACATTCGCGACGTTCTGCCGCCACCCCAGTTCGAAGCGCTGAAGCCGCGTCTGTTGCGCGCCTTCGTCAGCGGGTCGCTGGAACGGCACAGGATGGAATGGACGGGGCCCGAAGAAGTCTCGCGCTGCGAGGATTGGTCCATGGCCCCGCATCTTGGTTCCGACGGCAAGGTGGCCGGTGTGGTTCTGGCTGCCCTGGACGTCACCGAAAGCGTTCGAAGCGAAGCGGCCATCCGCGAGAGCGAGTCCACGTTGAGCCTCGTCCTCGATACTGCACCGACGTTGATCGCCAGCATCGATGCCGACCTGCGGTACAGGTTCGTCAACCCGGCCTTTGCTGTGTTTTCCGGCTTTTCGCAAGCCGAGCTGCGCGGCAAGGAAATCTCCATCACCATGACGCCGGCCCGGTTCAACATCGTGAAGAAGATCGCCGAGCGGGCCCTTTCCGGAGAAACGTTCAACTACACCGTCGGCATTCTGAACGACAACGGCGTGATGAAGGCGGTCGAGTGGACGAGCAAGCCGCAGTTCCACCAGGACGGCGCCAAAATCAAATATGTCGACTGGACCTATACGCCGCAATTCGACGGCAACGGTAATGTGGCCGGCTATGTCACCTCCGGCGTGGACATCACCGATCGCCTCGAAAAAGAGCAGGCCCTGCGCGAAAGCGAGGAGAGGTTCGAGCTTGCCACGAGCGGGTCGGCCGCCGGTCTTTGGATTTGGAATATCGGCGACGACATGGTGTTCACATCGCCCCGCTTCCGGGAGATTCTTGAAATCGACTCGGATGAAGCCATGCTTCCCGCGCAATTGGCCTTGGACAAGTTGAGCCAGGAGGATTCCGATCGCCTGGACCAGGCCGCCCGCGACCATATCGTCGACAACAAGCCCCTCAACCTGGAAGTCCTGGTGAATACCGGGGGAGACCACGAGACATGGGTGCATGTCCGCGCGTCCGCCGAACGCATGTCCGACGGCAAGGCGACCAGACTTGCGGGGTCTATTCACGAGATTTCCGACCGGAAAGCGGCCGAGCGCAAACTTGAGGAATCGGTGCGGGAATTGGCCGACGCCAACCTGGAATTGGAACGCCAGGCCGAACAGATGGCGAAACTCGCGGCGGACTACGCCGCGGAGCGCGACCGCGCGGAAGCCGCCAACAAAGCGAAATCCGATTTTCTGGCCAATATGAGCCACGAGATCCGCACCCCGATGAACGGCGTCATCGGCGGCGCCCAGCTATTGGCGACGACGGACCTCCGCGCGGATCAGGTCGGCTATCTCGATGCTATTACCACATCGTCGGAAACCTTGCTTTCCTTGATCGACGACCTGCTGGACCTTGCCAAGATCGAGGCCGGGCATGTCAATATCGAGGAAGTCGACTTCGACCTCGGCGAACTTCTGGAAAGCATGGAAAAAATCTTCGGCCCCCGCGCCGCGGCCAAGGGGTTGGAATTCGCCCAACCGCCGATCGACAACGATCCCGGGCTCGTCCACGGCGATCCGACGCGGCTTCGCCAGATCATCATCAACCTGCTGGGCAATGCGGTGAAATTCACCAAGACGGGCTCGGTGACCCTGTCGGCCAAGGTCGAGGATGACGGAGGCGGCGGCCTGCGCGTCACCTTCGACGTCGCCGATACCGGTATCGGCGTTCCCCTGGATCAACAGCACCGCCTGTTCGAGAAATTCTCCCAAGCCGACAGTTCCACCACCCGGCAGTTCGGGGGAACGGGGCTCGGCCTGGCCATCTGCCGCGAACTCGTCACCTTGATGAAGGGCGAAATCGGGTTCGAAAGCGAATACATGAGGGGAAGCCGGTTCTGGTTCTCCATTCCTTTGAAACACGGCTTGGCGGATCCCTCCTCTCAGAAAAAGACCGACGAAGCGGCCTATCTGCGCCTGCCCGCGAAATCGCTGCAGGTCCTGATCGCCGAGGACCGGGAAATCAATCAGCACCTGATCAAGGCGTTCCTGGCAAGGGCCGGGCACCAAACGCATCTTGTCGGAAACGGACGGGACGCGGTCAAAGCGTTCCGGGAAGGGTCTTTCGACGTAATCCTGATGGACATCCAGATGCCGGATATAGACGGGCTGACCGCCACGAAACTGATCCGGGAAAGCGAGTGGGCGACCGGGCGGCATACGCCCATCATCGGCGTTACGGCCAACGCCATGCGCGGCAGCCGCGAGCAGTTCCTGCAGGCGGGCATGGACGATTTCGTGGCGAAGCCGGTCTTGCCCGACCTACTTTTCGACGCCATCGGGCGGTGCGCGGGATTCCGCGGCCCCAACCAGGACGGCCGCGCCCGTAGGGGAAATACCAAGCGTGACGCATCCGACAGGTTCACCCTGCCGCCCGCACCGCCGACAGCGGCTGAATAACACGGCGGCGTTGAACCGCGGCAAGCACCGGCCCGGCCGGTCGGGGCGGCTCGCGCGAATGTGACATGTGTTCAACGACCGTTGCCTCGACGCTGCACGCCCGTACTGCAATAGGAAAGCATCGGGCGCGAATATCCGTCCCGTTCGGAAAGGAATGCAGATGGCCGCTGTGGCCGAGGTCGTCCCCTCCCGAGGGAAGAGCCGCTTCGCCTTGGCGCTTGCGGTCGCTTTGGCGGGCTTGATCCTGGCCGATGTCGGCCTGGAACAGGGCGCCCGGAAAGCGGCATTGTTCGGCGTCGGGCTGGCCATGGGCATCACCCTCTACACGGCCGGTTTCGGATTTACCGGCAGTTGGCGCGCCTTCCTGTCCGACGGGCGCGGCGCCGGGGTGCGGGGCCAGATGCTGATGCTGGCGATTGCTTGTCTGCTGTTCTTCCCCGCGATGGAAGCCGGTGAACTGTTCGGCCACCGGGTCGGCGGTTTCGTCGCCCCCGTCGGCCTGTCGGTCGCCATCGGCGCCTTCCTTTTCGGAATCGGGATGCAGTTGGGCGGCGCCTGCGCCAGCGGCACCTTGTTCACCGTCGGCGGCGGCAACAGCCGCATGGTGATCACCCTGCTGTTCTTCGTCATCGGGTCTGTCGCGGCCACGCATCATCTCGATTGGTGGCTCTCGTTGCCCTCTTTCGGGCCGATTTCGATCGTTCGGCTTTTCGGGGCATGGCCGGCCCTGGCGATGGCGTTGTCCCTGTTCGCCGCCATCGCCGCACTGTCGGTCCGGATCGAGATCCGCCGGCACGGCCGCCTCGTCTCCCACCACCGCGCGGGGGATCACGCGCGCCACCCGCTATGGCGCGGCGCCTGGCCGTGGGTCTGGGGCGCCGTCGCGCTCGCCTTGTTGAACTACGCGACCCTTGCGCTCGCCGGGCGGCCTTGGGGCATCACCTCGGCCTTCGCGCTTTGGGGCGCGCAAGGCGCGGATGCGATCGGACTGCCGGTCGCGGAATGGGACTATTGGCAAAGACGGACCGGCGTGCTGTCCCGCGGCCTGCTGACGGATACCACATCCCTGATGAATTTCGGGATCATGATCGGCGCGCTGGGCGCGGCGGGCGTCGCCGGCAAATTCGCGCCCCGTTTCCGGATCGGATTGCGCCCGGCGCTCGCCGCGCTGATCGGCGGGTTATTGCTGGGCTACGGCGCGCGCCTCGCCTTCGGCTGCAATATCGGAAGCTTCTTCAGCGGCACCGCATCCGGCAGCCTGCACGGCCTTCTGTGGCTCGCCTGCGCCGGCCTCGGCAATGTCGCCGGCATCAGGTTGCGGCCTCTGTTCCGGCTCTAGCTCGCGAAACGGGCGGGCGAGATCTCGGCCGGCGCCACGCCGGCCTCCGCATGCTCTTGCGGCAGCGGCTGTCCCTTGACCGTCGCGGCCGCGAACTGGGCCATCGCCGGTGCGGTCTGGATACCGTATCCGCCCTGGCCGACCAGCCAGTAGAAGCCCTCCGCCTGCGGGTCGAAGCCGCTGACCAGGACGCCGTCGGGCGCGAAGGTCCGCAGACCGGCCCAGCTGTTCTCGACGCGGGTGACTTCCAAGTCGGTGAATGTCTGCATCCTGTCGATCCCGACCGCAACGTCGAAGTCGTCGGCAAAGGCATCGCAAGGCTCGGACGGCGTTTCATCAGCCGGCGAAACCATCAACCGCCCGCCGTCGGGGCGGATATAGAAACTCATGTCCAGCGCCGCGCAGAGCGGCCAGTTCCGGACATCCCTATCGCCCGCAACCGTCACCATGGCCGCCGTGCGGCGCTTCGGCACCAGTCCGACCGGTTGCACGCCGGCCAGTCCGGCGACCACATCGCCCCAGGCGCCCGCCGCGTTGATCAGGATTGGCGCCTGATATTCCGTGCCGCCCGCGCCGGCAATCCAAACACCGTCGCGCCGGGAGATGCGGTCTATCCGCGCATCGCAGAGGAGCCGCCCGCCATGGCGTTTGAACAGGCGCAGATACCCTTGGTGCAGCATATCGACATCGATATCCTGTGCGTCCGGATCATAGGCCGCCCCCTCCAGCAGGTCCGCCTTCAGGGCGGGGATCAAGTCCTTTGCTTCCGTTGGGGAAAGACGCTGCATGCCGGGCGCGTTGGCGATCTCGGCATCGAGCAGGCCGCCCTGCCCCTTTTCACCGATGAGCATTTCGCCCCGCCGTTTCATCAGCGGCGCGTCGCAGAAACCGTCCGGCGGCGTGTCCAGAAACGACCAACTGGCCTTGGTCATCGCCCGCACTTGCGGCGGGCCGTAATATTGGATCCAGGTCGCCGCGGACCGGCCCGTGGTGTGGTATCCGGGGCGATCCTCCGCCTCGAGCAGGATCACGTCCGCATCCTCCGCCAGCAGCGCGGCCGCGGAAGCGCCGGCAATACCCGCACCGATGACCAGAATGTCGGCCGTTTCGGTCATGTCTTCACCCCCAAATACAAAAAAACGGCGCCTGCCCGGAAGGATCTCTCCCCGACAGGCGCCGTCGATCTAGAACTTGACCGTGTCGCCGCCCTTCAGGCTCAGGATTTCGCGGGCTTCGTCCGGCTCCGCGACCTCAAGCGACAGACTTTCGATGATGCTGCGCACTTTCCTGACCTGTTCCGCATTGGAAACCGCCAGCTTGCCGCGGCTGATCAAAAGGCTGTCCTCCAGGCCGACGCGCACGTTCCCGCCCATGCCGGCAGCCACCGCCGCCAGGGGCATCTGCATGCGGCCGGCGCCCAGGATGGACCACTTGTATTGGTCGCCGAACAGCTTGTCCGCGGTCTTCTTCATGAAAACGAGGTTCTCCGTATCCGCCCCGATGCCGCCCAGAATGCCCATGACGAACTGAATGAAAACCGGCGCCTTCACCAACCCGCGGTCGAAGAAATGGCGCAGCGTGTAGAGATGGCCGACATCGTAACATTCGAATTCGAACCGCGTGCCCTTGTCGCCCATCCGGGTCAGGATGCTTTCGATGTCGCGGAACGTGTTCTTGAAGATGAAATCCTTGGTGTTTTCCAGGTATTCCGGCTCCCAGTCATATTTCCATGTGTCGTATTTCTCGAGCATCGGGAAGATGCCGAAATTCATCGAGCCCATGTTCAGCGAGCAGACTTCGGGCTCGGCGACGAGAGAGGGCGCCAGTCGTTCTTCCACGCTCATGCCGAGGCCGCCGCCGGTCGTGATGTTCACCACCGCATTCGTCGATTGTTTGATGCGCGGCAGGAATTTCATATAGACGTCTGGGTCCTGCGTCGGCCGGCCGTCTTCCGGCATGCGCGCATGCAGGTGCAGGATCGACGCGCCGGCTTCCGCCGCTTCGATCGCCTGCTGGGCGATCTCGTCCGGCGTGATCGGCAGATGTTCCGACATGGTCGGCGTGTGAATGGACCCTGTGACGGCACAGGTAATGATCACCTTGTTGCGGCTGGCCATGGTTTCCCCCAGGAATTCTTGAATACGGGTTCTGTTGGTCTTCGGTGCGCAGAATAGGCGCGCCCGGACCCGATCGGCAAGTGAACGGAAAAAGCTCTAGTTCACGTATTTCGGCATGATCAGCCGGGGAATGGCCAGGATGACATCGGGAAATACAATGATTACGCCCAGGACCAGAAGCATCGGAAGAAGAATGACGCAGACGTCTCTCAACGCGTCGATAAGACGGATCTTGCCGATTGCAGCCGAGATCAGCAGGCATATGCCATAGGGCGGCGTCACCAATCCGAAGGCGAGGCTGATCACCCCGATTATGGCAAAATGAATCGGGTGCATCCCGACATGCTGGGTCACCGGGAACAGGACGGTGCCGAGAATGATGATCGCCGGAATCGCGTCGATGAACATGCCGATCAGCAGGAAGGCGAGGGCGCACATGACGCCGGTGCCGATGAGGCCGAGCCCCATCAATTCGATTTGCGCGACCAAGGCGGCCGGAATCTTGAAATAGGCAAGGCACCAGCCGAAGGCGGAGGCCGTTCCGATGCAGAAAAGCGAAATCGCCGCAAACCGGGCGCTGTCGTAGAGAATCTTCGGCAGCCGGGCCAGTCCGACGGACCGGTAGATCAGCACACCGAGGAGCAGGGAATAGACAACCGCGACAACGGAGGCTTCGGTCGGCGTGAAGAAGCCGCCGACGATACCGCCGACGATGATCAACGGCGTCATCAGCGCCAGCGAGGCGCTGGCCGTCGCCACCATCAATTCCTTGAAGGTCGAGCGGTCGTAGACCGGATACCCGCGGCGCTTCGCATAGACATAGACGGTCAGCATCTGCGACGCAGCGATCAGGATGCCGGGCAGGACCCCCGCCAGGAACAACCCGCCGATCGAGACGGACATCAAACCGCCCCAGACGACCATCAGGATCGACGGCGGAATGATGACCCCCATCACGCTGGAGCACGCCGTGATCGCGACGGCGAAGGAGGTGTCGTATCCCTGCTTCTTCATTTGCGGGATCAGCAGGGAGCCGATACCGGCCGCATCCGCCGTTGAACTGCCGGAAATGCCGGCGAAGAGCATGCTGACCACCACATTGATATGGCCCAGGCCCCCCGGCAGATGGCCGACAAGGGCGCGCGCGAGCCGGATCAGCCGGTCGGTGATCCCCGCGGCGTTCATCAAATTGGCCGCCAGCAGGAAGAAGGGCACGGCGAGCAGGACGAAGGCGTTATAGCTCTTGAACATCTCCCGCAGCAGAAGAACCGGCGTCAGGCGTTCCTCGATGAAGAAGACCGGCACGACCGCAAGCGCGAGCGCGAAGGCCACCGGTACACGAAACAGAACAAGCAGGCCGAACAAACCGAACAGAATTGCTGCTACTTCACCCGGCCCCATGGTCTTCCCCTGCAATATTCTGAATTGGGCTGGCCCTGCCGGTCGTGAATTCGACGACGGCGTCGTAGATCTTCTCAATCAGGAAAATCACCCAGGTCACCCCGGCGAGCGGCCAGGCGATGTAGATCGTCAACATCGGCAGGCCGGAGATTTCCGACAATTGGCGAGAACCGAGAATGGCGAAGTCGCGGCCGTAGTAAACGAAGGTTCCAGCCACGGCGAACATCGCCACGTAGCAGAGGATCTTGAACAGGAACTCGACTGCCGGATTGCGGCTGTGCGGCAGGACGTCGACGTCGAAATGCGTCCCGTCCCGGACCGCGATCATGGCGCCGATCAGGATAATCCAGACGAAGCAGAACCGGGCGATCTCCTCCGTCCAGATGAACCTCGGGATGACGCCCGTGTAGCGGCTCAAGATCTGCATGCCGACCGGCACGATGAGCACGCCCATCAGCACGGTCAGGACGACCTTCAGCAGGCCGTAATAGACGTTCAATACGCGGCGCATAGCCTCGATCCGACAGGAAGAAAAGAGAAGTCCGGCAGGGCATGTCTTCGCCCTGCCGGACCTGCGAGGATAGGCTTACTGGACCGCTTCGATGGCCCTCAGGACATCAGTCGCGCCCAGTTCCGCCGCGTAGGCTTCCTTGACCGGCCCGGCCAGTTCCAGAAGCTTGCTCCGCTCGGTGAAGGCGTGCGTGGTCAGCAGGCCCTTCTCTTCCATTGCCTTGAGCTTCGCGGAATCCTGCCCGGATTCGATATCACGGCCGAGTTTGCCGCCGATCTTGCCGGCCTTCAGGACGCAATCCTGTTCCGCAGGGGTCAGGCGTTCGAAGGTCGCGTTGGCGAAAGCGATCGGCCGCACGGTGATCGCGTGCGCGGTCATGGCGATATGCGGGCCGACTTCATAGAACTTCATCTGTTCGATACCGGCCGCTTCGTTTTCCGCCGCGTCGATCACGCCGGTCTGGATGGCGTTATAGACTTCGGAATACGCGATAACCGACGGATGCGCCTTGATCGCCTCGAAAATCCGGGTCTGGATCGGGGCGCCCATGACGCGCATCGGCAGCCCTTCCAGTTCGGCCATATTGGTGATCGGCCGGTTCACGATCAACTGACGCGTGCCGCCGCCGGCATAGCCGATCAGCCGCACATTGGCGGTCTTCAGAACGTCCGCTGCGAGCGGCGCAAGCGCGTCGACTTCCATGACCTTGTTCCAGTGGTCGATATCCCGGAACAGGAAGGGCATGTCCATCAAGGGCGCCTTCTGGGAGAAGGTGGACATGTGCGAGGGGCTGACGATCGCATAGTCGACCGCGATGCCCTGGCTCATATTCTCGAAATAATCCTTTTCCAGGCCCAGTTCGGAATTCAGATGAAGATCGAACTTGAGCGATCCGCCGGAGCAGGCCGCGGCCTCTTCCTCGAACTTGCGCAGCGCCTTGGTGAAGGCATGGCTTTCGTCGAACTGAACGGCGCCGACAAGGGTTGTTTCCGCACGCACCGGCATCGCTGCAAGCACGGCAAAGGCGCACCCTAGGCCTAAGGTCTTAAGAACGTTCATTTAATCCTCCCGTCTGGCCCGCGGCTTTATGGCTCTTGGTTCTCTAACAGTGCCGCGGTAAGTCGGTACCAACTGTTCGGCAAAAGACGCCGCGAGTCCACAGGAGAAATATCAGTTAATTCGCACTCAACGTTCAGTGAGTTGTGACGGGGAAGCCGCCAGTACCGGTTTTCGCCGCCAGCTGATCAGGAATATCCCGCCGCCGACCATGGCCAGCGCCAGGAAAATCGACGGCGACAGTTCCTCATCCAGCACGATCCAACTGGCCAGCACGCCGAACAGCGGCGCCAGGAAACTGAACGAGGTCATGTCGGAAGCCGGATAGATCCGCAGGATCGCGAACCAACTCAGGAAGCCGATACCGACGACGACAATGACCTGGAAGGCGAAGATGCCGAGGATCGTCGCGGTCGGTTCACGGATCGGGCTGCCGAGATACAGGGCGAGCGCCAGCAGGATCGGGGCCGAGACGACGAGTTGGTAGGTCAGTTGCATCTCGGGCGTCGACTGGGAGAGCTTCGTGGTCCGCGCGGTGAGCGCGATCCCGGCCCAGCAGATCGCCCCGGCGATACACATCATGTCGCCCAGGAACGCATTGGGGGTCCAACTCGGCGCTTCGTCCAACAACGCAACCCCGACACCGGCAACGGCGAGCAACAGCCCGAAGGCGCGCCGCGGCGTCAGATGTTCGCCGGGAATCAGGAAATGCGCCCCGATCGCGACCCAGACCGGCATCGTATACATGAAGACCGACGCCCTTGAGACGGCCGTGTATTCCAGCGCCGTGAAAAGCAGCATGAACTCCACGGCGAAGAGGGTGCCGCTGAACATGCCCGGAAAAAGGGATCCGTCGCGCAGGGTGAGTTTCCGGCGCATGAAAAGCGCGAAAAGGACAACCGGGAAGAGCGCCAGGGCGGACCGCAAGCCGGCCTGAAAGACCGGGGAGAATCCGGCATTGACCAATTTGATCATCACCTGATTGAAACCCATCAGGATGGAAAAACCAAAGAGCACCGCCGCGCCGATCGCATCGATCCGGTCCTTGCGCTCCATCTCTGCCGTCCTTTCGGGATTACCGGGTATCATTCCATCCGTACATGCCAGACGAATGCCCGCCATGCACTACCGCCTTGCGCCAAAACACCTATGCCCGGATTGTTCTCCAATCCGCCGGATTTGACCGGTAGCATTCCCCGCGCGGGACAGGGGTGACAATAGTCGGTCCGCGCCGATTAGGGAAACGAAGGATACGCCGCCATGGGAAAACTCAACGATCTGACCGCCGTGGACGCCGCCGCCGGTTTAACCGCGGGGGACTTCACGGCGGAAGCCTTGATGGCCGATTGCCTCGCCAGGGTCAGTGAACGGGACGGCGATGTGGAAGCCTGGACCTATCTGGACCCCGACTTTGCGATGCGTCAGGCGCGAAACGCCGACGCCGCCGCCAAGGTCGCCCGGGCGCGCGGCGAAAAGCCCGGCCCGCTTCACGGCCTTCCCGTCGGAATCAAGGACGTCATTGATACGGAAGACATGCCGACGGAAAACGGCTCACCGGCATTCACGGGGCGTCAGCCGACCCAGGATGCAATCTGCGTCGCGGCCCTGCGCGCCGCCGGCGCCGTCATCATGGGCAAGACGGTCACCACCGAACTTGCGAATATCCTGCCCTCCAAGACGAAGAACCCGCACAATCCCGGACACTCGCCGGGCGGATCGTCTTCCGGATCGGGCGCGGGCGTGGCCGACAACCAGGTCACCCTGGCCCTGGGCACGCAAACCGGCGGCTCGGTCATCAGACCGGCCTCGTTCAACGGGGTCTACGGGTTGAAGCCGACGCTCGGCATGATTCCGCGGGCCGGCGTGTTGCTGCAATCCCATACCCTCGACACGGTCGGCGTGTTCGGCCGCTGCCTGGAGGATCTGGCCCTGATCGGCGACGTGCTCTCGATCCCCGATCCCGGCGATGCGTTCAGCTACCGTGGAAGCCGTCCGTCCCTGCGCGCCTCCCTTGGGGTGGAGCGGGACCGGCCGCCGCGTCTGGCCTTTATCAAGACCCCCGCCTGGCCGCAGGCGGATGACGAGGCGCAACAGGCGCTGCAATCATTCATCTCCTCGCTGGGGGATGCCTGCGTCGAGCCCGACCTGCCGCAGCCCTTCGATGAGATCCTGGCCTTGCACGCAACGGTCATGGGCGCGGAGGACCTGACGCATTACGGACCGCTTCTGGAGAGCCGCCCGGAGTCGGTGAGCGCGTTGCTGAGAGCACGGATGGAAGACGCCGCGAAGATCCGCGCCGACGACTACATCAAAGCCTTGCTGGCGCGCGAAAAGCTGCAGCGGGACATGGCGGCCCTGTTCGACGAGGTGGACGCGGTGATTTCGCTGTCGGCGCCCGGACCGGCGCCGCTCGGGTTCGAAACCACGGGCAATCCCGCCTTCAACGGGCTTTGGACCTATCTTGGCCTGCCCTGCATATCCTTGCCGCTTCTTACCGTGAAGGGTATGCCGCTTGGCGTGCAGATCATCGGCCCTTGGGGCGCGGATGCCGCGGCCCTTGGCGTGGCGCGCTGGGTCGAACGGAACGGCAAGGCCTGACCAGCCGGAAGAATACGAGAACTGATCGGAGAGGATCGCAGTGATGGACTACAAGTTTCTGGGACGGACCGGCCTTAAAGTGTCGCAACTGTGCTTCGGCACCATGTCGTTCGGCGGCGACGCGGACGAGGAACAATCGGCGCGCATGTACAAGGCCTGCCGCGATGCCGGGATCAACTTCTACGACTGCGCCGACGTCTATTCCAACGGTGAGGCGGAACGCATCCTGGGCAGGCTCATCGCCGGTCATCGCGACGAATTGGTGATCACCTCGAAATGCTGGGGCAAGATGGCCGGCGACGTGAACGGGGGCGGGTCGAACCGCCGCCACATCCTCCGCGCGGTAGAGGCCAGCCTGGAACGGTTGGGCACCGACCGGCTCGACATTCTGTTCATGCATCGCTGGGATCCCGGCGTGCCGCTGGAGGAAACCCTGCGCGCCCTGGAATCCCTGGTTTCCAGCGGCAAGGTCGTCCATATCGGCGCCAGCAACTACGCCGCCTGGCAAATCGCCAAGGGGCTCGGGATTTCCGAACGGCGCGGCTGGCCCCGCTTCGACGTGATCCAGCCGATGTATTCGCTGGTCAAGCGCCAGGTCGAATCGGAAATCCTGCCGTTGGCGCGGGAAGAAGGCCTGGGCGTGATCTCCTATTCGCCGATCGGCGGCGGCTTGCTGAGCGGCAAATACACCAAGGACAACCGCCCGGCCGACGGCCGCCTGGTCACCAACAAGAGCTATACGGACCGCTACAGCGAGGATTGGGTTTTCGAGACGGCCGAGCGGTTCTCCGCCTTCGCCGCCGCGAAGGGCATCCATCCGGTATCGCTGGCCGTCGCCTGGGTCGCGGCGAACCCGGCCATCACCTGCCCGATCATCGGCGGGCGCAGCCTGGAGCAGCTCCAGCCTTCCCTGGACTCGGTCAAAGTCGACATGACGCCGGCGCTCCATGCGGAGATGTGCGCCCTGACCCGCACGCCGCCGCCGGCGACGGACCGGCTGGAGGAAATGGCCTAGATCAAGTCTAGGCGCCCTTTGCCAGTTCGATGATGGCGGCGGTCAGCGGGGCCGTGGGATCCGTGAGCGCCTCGACGATCGAGAAGTGGTGATGGCCTTCCATCGCCACGTCCGATACCGGGCAGCCATGGACCCGCATATGCTCGGCGAAGAGCGCGCTCTGACGGTGGAATTCGGGACTCTCCAGGCTTCCGACCGACAGGATCACCGGAATCTTGGAAACCGGCCTCATGTTGATCGGGCTCAGCATCGCGATATCGTCGGCCGTGAACCCGAAGACCCGCTGCATGCCGGTCTTGGAAAGCGGCTCCAGGTCGAACAGGCCGGAAATCGGAACCGATCCTTTCAGCAGATTGGCCGGCAGGTCGCCGCGGAACTCCGTCCAATCCGTGCAGGCAAGGGCGCCCGAGAGATGCCCGCCGGCGCTGTGGCCGGAAACCGTCATCCTGTCCCGGTCGTAGCCGTAGTCGCCCGCCACGTCATGGGCGCGAGCCACGGCGGCGCGGCATTGGCGTAGAATCTCCGTCAGGTCGACCTCGGGCATCAGGTCGTAGTTCACCATCGCGACGGCGATCCCGGCCTTCAGCATGGCGTCCGCCATATGGGCGTGGTTCCGCTTGTCCAGGGCCTGCCAATAGCCGCCATGGATGAACAGGTGCAGCGGCGGGTTGGCCGCGCCGTCCGGCATGAACAGGTCGAAGCTTTGTCCGGGCGTTTCCCCGAACCAGACCTCGGCCACACGGTTCTTGCGATAGGCCGGGCCCGAGACCCGCCACAGTTCGAAATATTTCTCGTGGTCGGGCGCCTGCGCCCGCGGACTGTACTGGAAATTGACTTCCGCCTGGGTGAAATCACCATAGACCTTGGCCTCCGGGTCGCCGGCCGGCGGCACGACGGCGGAGAGGGCGGCCTTTGGCCCCTTCAGGCTGCCGTCCACGACAACGGTGATATCGGGAAAGTTTCCCGCCAGGACTTCCCGGAAGGCCAGATCATAGTCGATCAGCCGGTCCTGCAGGACGCCGATCTCCGGCAGCCAAAGGACCATGCGGCTCAAATGCGGCGGCATGGCGCCCTGCCCCATCATCGCGCCGGCGGCGCGCGCCAGCGCGAAGCGATAGGCCGTCACCGGATCGTCCGGCAGGGTGTCGCCGGAATCGAAAACCTCCGTCACGACCAGACGGGCCCCGGCTGGAATTTCTTGATCTTTCAGGTCGGGAGCGACCGTCGCCTGACTGAACTGCATGTTTTCCCCTCTTCACGCCCCATTCCGCCGGACGGTCGGTCCATCCGAAACTGCCGCCGCCATGCGCCACCCGTCTTTGCGAGCGGTACGAAAGCAGTATAGTGACGCCATCACGGACGTCAGAGTCCAGTAAATGTTCCGATATGCGTATCCGGTTACGTCGGCTCCGTTTGGAAAGCCGAAAATGGCGGACCGGCAATTAGGGGAAAAGAGATGAGTGCACCCACCGTCAACGGCGACCGTCTTTGGCAAAGTCTCATGGATATGGCGCAACACGGCGCGACGCCGAAGGGCGGCGTCTGCCGGCTGGCGCTGACCGATATCGACAAGGCGGGCCGCGACCTGTTCGTGGAATGGTGCCGCCAAGCGGGCATGACCATACGGGTGGACGCGGTCGGGAACATCTATGCCCGCCGGCCGGGCCGCGATTCGTCACTGGCCCCGGTCGTCACCGGCAGCCATCTGGACAGCCAGCCGACCGGCGGCAAGTTCGACGGCGTCTACGGCGTGCTGGCCGGGCTGGAAGTCGTGCGCAGCCTGAACGATCAGGCGATCGAGACGGATGCGCCGATCGAAGTGGCGGTCTGGACCAACGAGGAAGGCAGCCGGTTCTCTCCCGCGATGATGGGGTCGGGCGTCTATGGCGGCGCCTTCACGCTCGAGGAAATCCTCGACAAGCGCGACATCGATGGGAAGCGTTTCGGCGACGAGTTGGAGCGGATCGGCTATGCCGGCGAGGACGACCCGACCGACCATCCGATGACGGCCTATTTCGAGGCCCATATCGAACAGGGGCCGATCCTGGAAGCCGCGGGCCTGCCGGTCGGCATCGTCACCGGCGCCCAGGGGCAGCGCTGGCACGAAATCACCGTCACGGGGATGGAGGCCCATGCCGGCCCGACCCCGATGGCGACCCGCAAGGACGCGCTCGTCGCGGCCTCGAAGATCATTCAGCGCGTCAACGAAATCGGCCATGAGTACCAGCCCGGCGCCTGCGCCACCGTCGGCTTCATCCAGTCGAAGCCGAATTCCCGCAACGTGATTCCGGGTGAGGTTTTCCTGACGACCGACATGCGCCATCCCGACGACCGGCAACTGACCAGGATGGACGCCGCGCTCAAGGAATTTTGCGCGAAGGTTGCCGCAGAATCGGGCGTCACGGTCGATGTGGTGGATTTCTGGTATTTCGCGCCGACGCCTTTCGACGAAAAGCTGGTCAACCTGGTTCGGCAGGGCGCGGAACTGCATGGCTACCGGACCCAGCCGATCGTCTCCGGCGCGGGGCACGACGCGGTCTATGTCGCACGCCGCGCGCCGACGGCCATGATCTTCACGCCCTGCGAAGACGGTATCAGCCACAACGAGGTGGAAAACGCGAAGCCGGAAGACCTGGAAGCCGGCTGCAACGTGTTGTACCACGCCATGCTGCATGCCGCCGGCTGGCGGCGCGACGGCCATAACCAACCGAAATAGCAGACACGGGGAAAGGTGACCGGAAATGTCCAAGATCGAAACGCTCGAGCAGCTTCGCGCGCTCTATCCCGCCGCGAAGGGATTGGCCGTGGACAAGCAGCTGTCCCGGCTCGACCGCCACTGCCGGCGCTTCATCGAACTTTCCCCATTTCTTGTCCTGGCGACGAAAGGGCAGGACGGGCTTGTCGATATCTCGCCGCGCGGCGGCGATCCCGGTTTCATTCATGTCGAGGATGACGAGACCCTGCTGCTTCCCGACTGGCCGGGCAACAACCGGCTGGACAATCTGGAGAACATCCTGGCCGATCCGGCGATCAGCCTGATTTTCCTGATCCCGGGCGTGGACGAGACGCTGCGGGTTCACGGCGCGGCCGAAATCAGGACGGACGAGGCGCTGGTCAACCTGTTTGCGATCGGCGCCAAACTGCCGAAATCGGTGCTTCGAATCCGGGTGAAGGAAGCCTATCTGCATTGCGCCAAGGCCCTTATGCGGGCGCGCCTGTGGGAGCCCGACGCGCGGATCGACAGGGACGATCTGCCCTCGATCGCCGAGATGATTCAGGATCAGGCCGGCCTGAGCGGCCCCGCCGAGTCGACGACGGATATGGTGGCCAGGTATCGCAAAATACTATACTGACTGGTTCCCGAAGTTGGCCGCCCGATGAGTTTTCGAAACGACGAAACCGCTCAACGGTGCGCGGAACGTATTGGATTAACCCCTGATCGGATACGGTATGGTGGCGAACCGTGAGACCTCCGCGCCGGTGATCTTCGCCGGCGTCGATTCAAGACTGCGGGACATGGTCGAACATGCCGGCGTCGGTCTCTACGCGATCGATTACAACGGCCGCTATAATTTCGTGAATCGCCATTTCGCGGAAATGCTCGGCTATGGCTCTCCCGAGGAATGCCTGCAAACGGGTCTCAAGGTTCTCGACATCTTCGAGAATGCCGGCGACCGTGAAACGTCCAGGGAACGCTGCATCCGGGAGCAGCAGATCACCGACTACCTCTTCAAGGCCAAACGGAAGGACGGCTCCAACCTCTGGGTCAGCGAAAACTGTTCGGTGATCCGCGAACCCAATGGGGCGATCTCGGGCTTCGTCGGTTCGATCGCGGACGTGACCTCCTTCGTCGAAGCGACCGAGAAGCTGGAAGCCGCGGAACTGGATTTCCGGCGTTTCGTCGAACGCACCCATGAAGGGATCTACCGCTCATCGCTCGACGGGCGCCAGTTGATGGCGAACCCGGCGCTGGTGAAGCTGAACGGCTACGGGTCGGAGGAGGAGCAGCTCGAGGGCGTGAAGGATATCGGCGTCGAATGGTATGTCGATCCCGGACGGCGCGACGAGTTCCGGCGGCAGCTGGACGAATACGGCTATGTCGAAAACTTCGAGTCGGAAATCTACGCCCATAAATCGAGGAAGCGGATCTGGATTTCGGAGAACGCCTATGTCGTCCGGGACGATGAAGGGAATCCCTTGTTCTACGAGGGCACGGTCCGCGACATCACCGAGAAGAAACGGGCGGAGCGGAAGCTGCGGGACGCGCTGCAGACCGCGGAGGAGGCCGACCGCGCCAAGGCGCGTTTCCTGGCCCATATGAGCCACGAGTTGCGGACGCCCCTGAACGCCATTCTCGGCTTTTCGGACCTGATCCGGAAACTGGCCGCGGACGGCATGCCGCCGGAGAAGATCGTCGAATACGCCACCGACATTCACGATAGCGGCCAGCACCTGCTGGAACTGATCAACGACGTGCTCGACCTGTCGCGCATCGAAAGCGACGCGATGAAGGTGGAGATCGAACCGGTCGACACCGCACGCGCCATGGAAACGGCCATCGAGGTCGTGCGCCCGATGGCGTCGCAGAAAGCGGTGGAACTGGTGTTGGAGACGGAGGATGCCGCGGTTTTGATGGCCGATCCCCGGCGCCTGCATCAATGCCTGCTGAACCTGTTGTCCAATGCCATCAAGTTTTCCCATATCGGCGGCAGGGTCACCTTGTCGGCCGCCGCGGCCGGGGAAGAAGTCTCGCTCGCCGTGGCGGACGAAGGCATCGGCATCCCGAAGGAACTTCTCCCTTCCATCGGCCAGCCCTTCGTCACGCTGGAAGACCCGTCCGACACGGCGCAGAAGGGAACCGGGCTTGGCCTGACCATCACCCATTCGCTGACGAAATTGATGGCCGGCCGCATGGATCTGGCGAGCACGCTGGACGAAGGCACGACCGTGACGCTCACCTTCCCGCGCTACAAACGGGATTGAGCCGGCAGACGGGCCTGAGCGCGAAACCGGCTTTGAGACGGGCGCGCCCTTCCCGTTGCGGCGCTATTTCTTCTCCCGCGGCTCCACCGTGAAGTTGGGGGTGTAATTCTTGAACGGGTTCTGGTCGGCGTCGACCGCCTGCGCGCGCTTGAACCCGTCGCGCGCCTGCAGCCGTTTCAGATAGGCCAGGACCTGCGGCGAATAATGCTCGGACAGGCCGACGATCTCGCCCAGATGCAGGGCATAGCCGACCGCGATATCGGCGATCGTGAACCGCCCGCCGACCAGATACTCCCGCACCTCC
>Ga0209692_10002157_pt1 | contig 22840 bp, 20 predicted proteins | sample tdDd472_FD_187129 | JGI IMG/M metagenome (GOLD analysis project Ga0209692, IMG submission 187129) | Marine sediment microbial communities from the Atlantic coast under amendment with organic carbon and nitrate - tdDd47.2 (SPAdes)... | ecosystem: Environmental > Aquatic > Marine > Coastal >... | reverse complement strand
AGTAGTGACTGATTTAGCCTTCCCAGATTTTACGGGTTACCTATCGGTACCAGAAGCGACCTATAATGCTAAAGTTGTTCCAACAGGAGCTAATACACCTGTTGTGATTGACGCTGACTTAGCACTTGAAGCAGGCGCTTCCTACTCAGTTTTGGCAGTGAATGATTTGGCTAACATTGAGCCATTAGTTTTAGCAGATACTCGCCGTACTATATCTACCGAAGCACAACTGCGAATAGTCCATGGTTCACCAGCGGCTGGCGCAGTGGATATTTATCTAGTCGCGCCGGGTACTGACGTCAATGACGTTGCTCCAACCCTAAGCAACGTTCCATTCAAAGCTGAAACAGGTTACCTGTCAGTAGCCGAAGGTGATTATGATGTAGTGGTTACTCCTACTGGTAGTAAAACCCCAGCCATAGGTCCCGCTGCAATCAATTTATCTAACGGTGGCATCTACACTATTGTTGCGCGTGACAATGCAGGTGGCGGTGCACCACTGAATGTCATTCTTACAGATGACTTTGCCATTCAATAAGTCACAACCAGTAGATACAAAAAAGGCCTCATCTGAGGCCTTTTTCTTTTACTTGAGCTAACTAAAGATATAAAACCTCAGCAATCTCATATTCAACACTACCTTTTGGCGTTTGAATATTTGCGATATCACCTTCTTCCTTCCCTATCAATCCGCGCGCAATTGGCGAGTTAATGGAAAGTTTATTTTTCTTAATATCAGCCTCATCGTCACCAACAATTTTGTACTGAACTTCATCAGCATTGTTGTCATCCATATTGATAAGAATAACAGTTGAGCCAAAAATAACCTTGCCGTTGTTGCTTATTTTAGTAACGTCGACAATTTGTGAGTTTGACAATTTAGCTTCAATTTCCTGAATACGTCCTTCAATGAAACCTTGTTGCTCACGTGCCGCATGATATTCCGCATTTTCTTTCAGATCACCATGCTCACGCGCTTCAGCGATGGCCGCAACAACTTGCGGCCTTTTCACTTTTTTCAGCTCATTTAACTCAGTCTGTAACGCTTCCGCGCCTTCGACTGTCATAGGAACTCGATTCATCGCTCATCAACCTGTGTGTGTAGTTCTTGCACTGAGTAAATCTGGCTACGACCATTCTCCTTCATCGCTGCACAAGATGCCACAGCTCCCGCCAGGGTAGTGGTGTATGGCACTTTATGCTGCAGAGCGCTACGACGAATTAGGAATGAGTCAGCAATCGCCTGTTTACCTTCAGTGGTATTAATAATGTAATCCACTTCACCGTTTTTAATATAGTCAACAATGTGTGGACGACCTTCAAACATCTTGTTGATGCGCTGACATGGAATACCCGCTTCACGAATCGCTCGTGCCGTTCCGCCCGTCGCTAACAACTCAAAACCTTGTTCAGCCAATGAACGAGCTACTGCCGCCAGACCATTTCGATCCGCTTCGCGCACGCTGATAATCACTTGCCCGGAATCCGGTACCGCCTGGCCACCACCCAGCTTTGCTTTGTAGAAAGCATCACCAAATGTTTTGCCAACCCCCATCGCTTCACCGGTTGATTTCATCTCAGGGCCAAGGATTGGGTCAGAACCCGGGAACTTGTTGAATGGGAAGACTGGCTCTTTAACAGAGAAGTAGCGCGGAATGATTTCTTTAGTGAAACCTGTCTCAGCCAATGTTTTGCCGGCCATCACAGACGCTGCCACTTTCGCCATTGGCGTACCGGTTGCCTTAGATACAAATGGTACCGTACGCGATGCCCGTGGGTTCACTTCAAGAATGAATATTCTCTCACCTTGAATGGCGAACTGAGCGTTCATTAAACCGCGAACTTTAAGTTCTTTAGCCATCACCAACATCTGGCGACGTAATTCATCCTGCACTTCTTTGCTCAGGCTAAATGGAGGAATCGAACAGGCTGAATCACCAGAGTGAACACCCGCTTGCTCAATATGCTCCATGATGCCGCCAATCAGAATATTCTGACCATCAAAAATAGCATCCACATCGACTTCAATTGCATCATCCAGGAAGCGATCAAGCAATACTGGCGACTCGTTCGAAACGCTCACCGCATCGTTCATGTAGCGACGCAATTCTTCTTCGTTATAAACGATTTCCATCGCACGTCCGCCTAATACGTAAGAAGGACGAACCACTAATGGATAACCAATCTCTTCAGCTAAACGCACACCTTCTTCCATGTTACGCGCGGTACGGTTTGGTGGCTGCAACAAGCCTAAGCGGTTAATCGCGCGTTGGAAACGCTCACGGTCTTCTGCACGGTCAATTGCGTCAGGCGAAGTACCAATAATCGGTACACCCGCTGCTTCCAGATCACGCGCCAGTTTCAATGGTGTCTGACCACCATAGTGAACAATCACGCCTTTCGGCTTTTCAATATCGACAATCGCCAACACATCTTCGAGTGTTAATGGCTCGAAATACAGGCGATCGGAGGTATCGTAATCAGTCGAAACCGTCTCTGGGTTACAGTTAACCATGATGGTTTCATAACCATCTTCACGCATCGCAAAGGCCGCATGAACACAGCAGTAGTCAAACTCAATACCTTGACCGATACGGTTTGGACCACCACCTAAAATCATGATCTTGTCGCGGTCAGTCGGATTCGCTTCGCACTCTTCTTCATAGGTTGAGTACATATACGCCGTGCTGGTAGCGAACTCTGCCGCACAGGTATCTACTCGCTTGAATACTGGAAGCACACCAAGCTCTTTACGCAGTTTACGAATTTCTTTTTCGCTAGAGGCAAAGATATCGGCCAATCTTTGATCCGAAAAACCTTTGCGCTTAATGTGGCGCATCAGAATTTCGTTCAAATCTGAGAAAGATTTACCTTTTAAGTTTTCTTCGATTTGGATGATTTCTTGAATTTGAATCAAGAACCATTTATCAATTCCAGTCAATTCAAACACTTCATCCAATGACCAACCTTTACGGAAGGCATCGCCGATGTACCAGATACGATCTGAGCCTGGAACACGCAGGTTCTGGCGCAGGGTATCAACCCAGTTGTCGTCATCATCGGCCAGCTTTGGTTCGAAGCCAGAAGAACCGACTTCCAGGCCACGCATTGCTTTATGCAATGATTCCTGGAAGTTACGGCCTATAGCCATCACCTCACCCACCGATTTCATCTGGGTAGTTAAGGTTTTATCAACATTCGGGAATTTTTCAAAGTTGAAGCGAGGAATTTTGGTGACTACATAGTCAATGCTTGGCTCAAACGAGGCAGGTGTTTTACCGCCGGTAATTTCGTTTTGAAGTTCGTCCAAGGTATAACCAACCGCCAGTTTCGCTGCCACTTTTGCAATCGGGAAGCCGGTTGCCTTAGAGGCCAGCGCTGATGAACGTGATACACGCGGGTTCATTTCAATAATGGTCATGCGACCATTTTCAGGATTAATCGCAAACTGAACGTTTGAACCACCGGTTTCAACACCAATCTCACGCAATACCGCAAGCGATGCATTACGCATGCGCTGATATTCTTTATCGGTCAGAGTTTGCGCTGGTGCAACCGTAATCGAGTCACCAGTATGCACGCCCATCGGGTCGAAGTTTTCGATAGAACAGATAATGATGCAGTTGTCGTTCTTATCACGAACAACCTCCATCTCATACTCTTTCCAACCGATTAATGATTCATCAATCAACAACTCATTAGTTGGCGACAAATCCAATCCGCGCAAACAGATTTCTTCAAATTCTTCTTTATTGTAAGCGATACCACCACCGGTACCACCCATGGTAAAGGAAGGACGGATAATACAAGGGAAGCCGACTTCTTTTTGGACCTTCCAGGCATCTTCAAGGCTGTGTGCAACCTGCTGACGCGGCTGGTCAAGACCAATTTTTGACATCGCTTTAGCAAATAACTCACGGTCTTCTGCTTTGTCGATAGCTTCGCGAGTCGCGCCAATCATTTCCACGCCGTGGATTTCTAAAACGCCACGTGAGGCCAGATCAAGCGCACAGTTCAATGCAGTCTGACCACCCATGGTGGGTAGAATCGCGTCTGGCTTTTCCTTTTCGATAATTTTCGCAACCACTTCCCACTGAATCGGCTCGATGTAGGTCACATCTGCCATATTAGGGTCAGTCATAATAGTTGCCGGGTTAGAGTTCACCAGAATGACTCGGAAACCCTCTTCACGCAAAGCCTTACAGGCCTGAGCGCCGGAATAGTCGAATTCGCAGGCCTGACCAATAATGATTGGGCCAGCGCCTAAAATCAGAATACTCTTTATATCAGTACGTTTTGGCATGTCTCAATCGTCTCCTAAGCTTTGTGTTGTTCCATCAATTCAATGAAGTGGTCGAACAATGGTGCAGCATCGTGTGGACCGGGACTTGCTTCAGGGTGACCCTGGAAGCTAAACGCAGGTTTATCCGTACGTTTGATACCCTGTAGGGTGCCATCGAATAGGGAACGATGAGTTGCTTTTAAATTATCCGGTAACGATTTCTCGTCTGCCGCAAAGCCGTGGTTCTGGCTGGTAATCATTACCGTGCCATCGGCTACGTCTTGCACAGGATGGTTGGCGCCGTGGTGGCCAAACTTCATCTTCGCCGTCTTGCCGCCGCTGGCCAAAGCCAACAACTGATGACCAAGACAGATACCGAATACTGGAATATTGGTTTCTAGAACTTCTTGAATCGCTTTAATGGCGTAATCGCATGGCTCCGGGTCACCCGGGCCATTGGATAAGAACACACCATCAGGATTCATCGCCAGAACTTCGCTGGCAGGAGTCTGTGCTGGAACAACCGTTAAGTCACAACCACGCTCAACCAGCATTCTCAAAATATTGTGTTTAGCGCCAAAATCGTATGCAACGACTTTGAACTTTGCTTCTTTGAGCTTGCCGTAGCCTTCTTCTAAAGACCAGGTGCTATCCTGCCATTGGTAGTTTTCCTTGGTGGAAACGACTTTAGCTAAATCCATTCCTTTCAAGCCTGGGAATTCTTTAGCCAGCTCTAATGCCTTATCTGCATCCGGAGCTTCGCCAGCAATGATACAACCACTCAAAGCACCTTTGTCACGCAAGATTCTGGTTAAGCGACGCGTATCAATATCAGCAATGGCAACTTTCTTATGACGCTTTAAATAGTCTGATAAAGACTCTTCGCTGCGATAATTGCTGTGTAATAAAGGAAGGTCTCGGATAATTAATGCTTCAGCCCAAATATTGGTCGATTCAACATCTTCGGAATTGGCACCGGTGTTACCGATGTGGGGATAAGTGAGGGTTACCATCTGCTTAGCGTAGGAAGGGTCAGTCAAAATCTCCTGATATCCTGTCATGGCGGTATTAAAAACCACCTCGCCTACTGCATGTCCTTCGTAACCGATTGAAACTCCATGGAAAACACTACCATCTTCAAGAACTAAAATGGCGGGCTGCTGGGCGGGTCTTAGCAGCTGTTGAGACTCTTGTTCTAACAAAGAAACCTCCATTTTTTTTAGGCGCAAAAAATTTGGGCTCAGAAATATGAGTCCAGCAAATTGTTCACTTAGTGGAATTTTGGCAAATTCTGCGCATTATAATGGAAATGGCTTTTGATGTCTATTTAAGCAGGGCTTGCTAATGAGATGAAGAGCTACGGCACCCTTCAGTCTAATGGTTATGATCAGTGTTTGTGACCCAGAAAAGAAAAAGGGCGGATAAACCGCCCATTTTCAATTGGCCTCATGCCCCTTAGGTGCTCCCTGCTACTTCCTTGTGTCACCATGTCCTTCGGTTAGATTTCCTTACGTGCGTCCCTTGCACACTTGTTAATCTACTCTTTTTTTTGCTAATAACAACAAGGCCTGACATAACGTCAGGCCTGCATAAAATATAAACCCCTTACAAATCAATCAACTAGCTAAAATCTGTAGCGGAAAAAGCATATTATCTGACTGATTTCACGGCTCTAGACTACAGATCCTTGCGAGATCTCTTACAAGCACCATGGTCGATCTCGCACAAGCAATGCACATCTGGTTGAGCGTTTTTTGAACAATGCAGTTTTTAGGAGTTCTTGAGCCCTAAAACATCCTGCATATCATACATTCCAGCAGGTTTTCCCAACAGCCATTTAGCAGCTTCAATTGCTCCCTGCGCAAAACATTCCCTTGTTTGTGCTTCATGGCGTAGCGTGACCAGCTCACCATTTAAAGCAAACACTACTTCGTGAGTGCCGACTATGTCGCCCGCGCGCATTACTGAAAAACCAATGGCTCCAGACTCTCGCTCGCCAACTCCGTGACGCGCCCATTCAGCCACCTCATTCAAATCATGCCCCTGAGTATCTGCCACAGCTTCGCCTAACGCCAGGGCTGTCCCTGATGGTGAGTCTTTCTTATATTTATGGTGAGCTTCGAAAATCTCGATGTCCGCTTTATCGCCGAGTAACTTGGTTGCTTGCTTGACCAGGCCCAACAAACTGTTGACGCCCAGACTATAGTTAGCGGCAAACACAATCGGAATCGATTCTGCGGCTTCACTAATTTTGCCCTTCTGCTCGTCACTAAAGCCGGTAGTGCCTATTACAACCGGTGAGTTAGCACTTACCGCATGAGCCAAAGTTTCAATGGAATGATCCGGCAAACTAAAATCAATCAGAACCTTTCGCTCATTCAACGTGACCGATAAATCATCGCCCACAAAGGCACCTTGCGGTTCCATACCCACCAGATAGCCAATATCCGTACCCAATTTTTTATGTTGCTCACGCGCCATGGCGCCGACAATTTCAACCTGGTTATCGTTAATGGCGACTTTCAGTAATTCCTGTCCCATTCGTCCGGTGCAGGCATTAATTACAATTGGAGTCATTTACAAGTTGTCCTATACATTCGTTCATTATGTTAAGGCAAAGCGCCTTCTTCTTTTAATGTTTCTGCTATCTGTTCCGCTAACACGCGATAGCCTTGTGCGTTCAGGTGAATTTGATCCGACTTATACTTCTTAGTTTTCAATAAATCGGAAATCACTCCGCGCATGTAAGCAACATCATGCTCTTCAGCAAGTTCATCATAAAAGCCTGCCACCGATGAGAAAAGATTTTTCTCCGGAACACCCATCAATAACACCTGCACATTGCGTCTTTTCGCTATATCTATCATCTGAGCCAGGTTTTGCTTGGTTTGGTTTTGATTCTGGTTGCGCAAAATATCATTGCCACCTTCCAGCAGAATCACCAGCTCAGGCTCATATTGCTCCAGCACATCTTCAAAACGTGCCAGCCCGCGATCCGTGGTTTCGCCTGAAATCCCCGCATTAACCACTTCCAGCCCTGTAATGATGGCTAACTGGCTTGGGTAGCTGGCCGCTTCAGAGGCGCCAATCCCTTCAGTCAAACTATCACCAAAAGCCACAATGGTTGCGTTCGAACTTAACGGTTTTAGCTTTGGGTCACTGCAGGCAGTTAATAATAAACTGCCCACCAGCAATAGGGTTACATAGAGGTATTTCTTTAATTCAGCCATTAGGCTTCATCTCTCTTTTTCAGCAGCTTAACAAACCATACCACTAATAATGAGAATGAAATGGCGCCGAGGATCATCGCCATCACATCGCTACCAATCCAACCGGTACCTATACCATCCGGCTTTCTACCTTCAACAAAAGCCATGGCAGCAATCGCGACACCGAGCAAACCTTCACCACCAACGAAGCCACTGCCCAGCAAAATACCTTTCTCGCGGCGACTTTCTTTGACATCCTCTTTTTTGGTTTTTGACTCAACCCAATGGCGAATCAAACCACCAATTAGAATTGGCGTCATGGTTGAAAGTGGTAAATAAACACCTACCGCAAAAGGCAGCGAAGGAATTCTCACCAGCTCACAGACAATGGCAATACCAACTCCGATTGCCACCAGCACCCAAGGCAGGTTTTGTTCAAGCACGCCATCAATAACCAGCTTCATTAAAGTTGCTTGCGGCGCAGGTAACTCTTTACTGCCAAAGCCAAAGGTTTCCGCCAGTAACAAAACGGACAGACAAACAAATGTCGCTGAAGTCAAAACACCAATCAACTCAGCCATTTGTTGCTTACGTGGCGTTGCACCTAACAGGTAACCACTTTTTAAATCCTGCGAAGTATCACCCGAAATAGAAGCTGCAATGGCTACCACACACCCAACAATCAGAGTCGCCGCTTTACCGCTGGTATCAGTCCATCCCATGGCCAGGAAAATAGTCGCAGTACCCAGCAGGGCAGCGATGGTCATGCCTGAGGTTGGGTTTGAAGTCACCCCCACTAAACCAACAATACGTGCTGCCACTGTGACAAAAAAGAACGCAAAAACGGCAACACAGATAGCCGCTAGCAAGCGCGTATCAATGCCACCGACAGCGCCAAACACTCCCGGCACAAAAGTCAGCATTAGAATGACAGCCAATATGCCGAAGAGTACCACTTTAATCGGTAAGTCCTGATGCGTTCTTGGCTCAACGGCTTTATGCTGCTTATCTTCATGAACTTCCTGTTCGACTGTTTTGGCAATCGTCTTGGCGCCAACTCTGAAGCTTTGAACCATCACCGGAACACTTTTGATTAAGGTGATAATACCTGCAGTGGCTACAGCACCCGCACCGATATAACGGACATAACGTGACCAGATTTCGCCGGTGGACATATCCGATATCAGTTTTACCGTTTCAGGCAAGAAAGGCGTCGTTTGTCCATCACCCCAGTAGGCAATGGCTGGAATAATAATAATTGCCGATAAAAGACCGCCGCCCACCATCACCCAGGCAATACGTGGTCCTAAGATGTAACCCACACCAAACAGAGCGGCGGACAGATCGATGCCGAGCACACCTTTTTTCAGGAAAGGAATTTTAAGGGCGGCATAATCAGGAATGACTTTAATCCATGAGGTCAGCGTTTTAAAAAGTGCCGCCACCCCCATGCCATAAAAAATGTACTTAGCTTTGTTGCCACCAACTTCATTGGCAACCAGTACTTCCGCACAGGCGGTGCCTTCCGGATAAGGTAACTTGCCATGCTCGCGCTCAATCAAAAATTTGCGTAGCGGAATCATAAACAGAATACCAATGACGCCACCACTCATTGCCAGAATTGTCATCTGCAACAAGTCAGGAGCAACTCCCCACATAAATAAGGCTGGCAAGGTGAAAATGACACCGCTGGCTAAGGAGCTGGATGCTGAACCCGTGGTTTGCGCGATATTGGTTTCAAGAATGGTGCTGCCGATTCCGAACTTGGATAGGATCTTAAAGACCGCTACTGCCATCACTGCTACTGGTATCGAGGTACTGATGGTTAGGCCTGCTCGTAGTCCCAGATAGGCATTGGCCGCCCCAAAAATAATCCCGAACAATATGCCCAGGCCAACCGCCTTAAAGGTAAACTCCGCCATATCCTCTTCAGCAGGAACATAGGGCTTATAGTTTTCGCCTTCTTTTAAAGGCACATAGGCGTTTGCGTCCAGCCCTTTTTTTATTTCAGTGGTCAATAGAAACTCCCCCAGTTTTTATCAGCAATATGCGCTATTAAATAGGGGGGGCATTCACCTGTCAAATTCTAACTCTTCGATCAGCGACTATGTTTCAAGACCTTTTGTGACTGCTTTTCGAGCTGCTTATAGCCTTCAGTAGTAACCCACTCAAGGAATCGTTGTGCTATCGGCGATAGCTGTTTGTTTTCCAAATAGCCCAGATACCATTGTGACCGTATCGGCAATCCCGTTACCGGAAGCACTGATAAGCCAGCGTCTTCACCATAAACCAAAGTATAGGCCGACAAAATTGATACTCCAAGATCCGACATCACCGAATGCCTGATAGCCTCATTACTTTCGATGATCATTCGGGTATTGAGCGGTAGGTTTTTCTTCTCAAGAAATCGCTCAATAGCATAACGCGTTCCCGAACCCTGCTCGCGTAAAAGAAACGGCAACTTAAAGAACTGTTGCAAACTGATGCGTTTTTTCTGAGTCAGCGGATGTTGGTTGTGGGCAATGGCCACCAAAGGATTATCCAGGAACTTGATCGTCACCAAATCAATCTCTTTAGGCGGATAGGTGAACACATAGAAGTCGTCCTGATTGTCTTTCATCCGATCAATAATTTGCTGTCGGTTACCCACGCTGAAATTCACTTCCACATTCGGATACAGCTTACAAAATTCGCCTAATAAATGCGGAATAAAATACTTCGCTGTACTGACTACCGCGATGCGCAACTTACCGGCCTCAAGTCCCTTTAATGCGCTCAAACGCATTTCAAGTTGGTCAAAACAATCGACCACATCTTTCGCTGTCTTCAAGACTTCCAAACCGGCATCTGTAAACTGTAGCTTTTTACCATGCTGCTGATACAGCGGCATACCAATCTTATCGGTTAGATTCTTCAACTGCATCGAAACCGTCGGTTGCGTGAGGTACAAAGCCTCCGAGGCAGCAGTGACCGAGCCGTGCTCTCTTAAAGCCAGCAAGATCTGTAATTGGCGCAATGTTCCTATCGAAGCCATATAGATAATCCTCTATACAAACCTTAAATAAAATCGATTATACACTAACCGCAAGATTCTTATAATAGCGCCCAAATCTACCAACCCAATTGACACAATGTCGCTAAATCGTACTCAAGCTTTTGAACTGTTCACTTCATTAATGATTACACTTATTGGTTGCTGCCTGGCCTATTTTGGATACAGCAGCTGGATGCTTGCCATAACAGGTGCAGCCCTATTTGTATTAAGCATTAGCCGAGTATTGCGCCGAATCATCCGCAGGAATAATACTGGTGAGGCCCAGCATGCAAATTGATATCGTTGTTGTCTTTTTTCTGCTGGGTTTTATAGCGACCTTCCTCAAATCGGATATTGATTTTCCGGAAGGTATGTATAAAGGATTGGTACTATTTCTCTTATTGGCTATTGGTCTTAAAGGTGGCGCGGCTCTGGAGCAGTACTTTTCAGCCAGCCTTATTATTCAGGTCGTAGCCGTACTGGCTTTTGGTTTTATTCTTCCCTTGATCGCTTACCCGCTACTGCGTTACTTCGGTCTGCTGGATCGCATTAATGCAGCCAATATTGCCGCCCATTACGGTTCGGTCAGTGTTGCCACTTATGCGGTGGCGGTCGCTTTTCTGGAAAGCAAAGACATTGAATACGAAGCATACTTTCCGCTGTTCGTTGCCATCCTCGAAGCACCCGCCATTGCAGTTGGTATTTTATTGGCAAAACAGCGCAACAGCTCATTAAACCTCAAGGGCCTGCTCCATGAGTCGCTTTTAAACCAAGGGGTATTGCTTCTATTTGGCGGCGTTATCATTGGCTGGTTAGCCGGGCCACAGCAGATGGCTTCTATTGCTCCGCTTTTTAAAGATTTATTCCATGGCTCACTAGCCTTATTCCTGCTGGCAATGGGTCAAATTGCTGCTCGTCAGAGCAAGCATCTCATTGAGTACGGAACCTTCATTGCAACCTTTGGCATCTTGATGCCATTAATCGGCGGCCTGCTCGGCGGCTTATTAGCCTGGTCATTCGGCTTAAGCGAGGGGGGCACATTATTATTAACGACGCTCGGCGCCAGCTGTTCTTATATTGCTGTACCGGCAGCCATGTCGGTGGCGCTGCCACAAGCCAACCAGGGAATTGCCATTACAGCATCCTTAGGTGTGACCTTCCCATTCAATGTTCTGGTTGGTATCCCTTTGTATTACAGCCTTATTCATAAATTACTTTTTAGTTAGGAGATTACTATGAGCTCTTCTCAAATCAGACCTAAAGTAAGCATCATCATGGGCTCACAGTCCGATTGGAGCAGTATGCAACATGCCACCACGGTACTTGATGAGCTTGGTGTTGCTTACGAGACCAAGATTGTCTCTGCTCACCGCACTCCCAATCGTCTTTATCAATTCTGTGAAGAAGCGGCTGAGCGCGGCATCGAAGTTATCATCGCTGGTGCTGGCGGCTCCGCTCACCTGGCCGGTATGGCGGCCGCCATGACCTGGCTACCAGTTATTGCCGTACCTATGTCAAGCAAACAGCTTAAAGGTATGGATAGTTTACTTTCAATGGTTCAGATGCCCAAAGGCGTTGCCGTCGCCTGCCAGGCGATAGGTGATGCGGGCGCTTTTAATGGCGGCTTACTTGCTGCCCAGATCCTGTCTCTACATAACCCATCTTTAAGAGAATCTCTGCAACAGTGGAGAGCTCAACAAACGGCTTCAGTTGCTGAGGAGGTTGCATCATGATTTCAAGCAATGTTATAGGTTTACTTAATTCACAAAGCTACAAGGTAGCCGTCATTGGCGCCGGACAATTAGCAAGAATGATGGCACTGGAAGGGATCTCAATGGGCCACAGCTTTTCGTTTCTGTGTTCCGAGCAGGATGACTCCTCGCCAGTTGAAGGGCTTGGTCACCTGGTTAAAACTGACTTGTCGCAGTTATCCGCCGAAGAAATTTATCTGCTACTCGGCAAACCTCATGTCATCACTGTTGAAAAAGAGGATGTTAATGTTGAGCTGCTCAAAGCATTGAATGAGCATTGTGACGTTCATCCAAATCCTGAAGCCATTGCCGTGTCGCAAAATCGCAAAGATGAAAAGCGCTTTGTTGAGTCGCTCGGTTTTGCCGTTGCACCGTGGGCTTCTGCCGATCACGTGGAAGCATTAATGGAGGCCGGCATCAAACTCGGCTGGCCGATGCTTATCAAACGTTGCTCCACAGGTTATGACGGCAAAGGTCAATGGCGGGTCAATAATCTTCAGGAGGCGTGCAAAGTTCTGGAGCAGGCTAAACCGACTGATAAATTCATCGCCGAAAAATTGCTTAACTTTACTAAAGAAGTGTCGATCATTTCGGCACGTGATCTGCATGGCAATATTATTCATTACAGCTTGACCGAGAATGTGCATAAAGACGGCATCCTACATTATAGCTACTCTCCCGCAAAAGAGATCAGCGAGAAACTGGACGCACAGGCACGCGAAATAGCAACCGCCATGCTTGAGGAGTTGAACTATGTGGGCGTGTTAGCCATTGAGTTCTTCTTGGTTGATGAGCAGTTGTTAATCAATGAAATTGCACCTCGCGTACATAACAGTGGCCATTGGACGCAGATTGGCTGCAACTACTCGCAGTTCCTCAATCACATTCGAGCCATCAGTGGTCGCGCTGTAGCCAGTGCTCCTAACAAAGGCTTCTCTGCCATGATAAACCTATTAGGACAGGCACCAGCCGACAAACAACTGCTCGATAAAGAGCTACAGATTCATTGGTACAACAAGTCCATTAAACCTAATCGCAAGGTAGGCCACATTAATATCAATGATCAGGAAGCGTCAAAGGTTGAGTCTAAACTGCACCAAACTTTGTTGGATATCAACAAGCCCGACAATCCACTAAGCCAAGCTGGTTAATCGTTTGGTCTTCAGATGATAGGCAGAAAAAAAGCCCGCACCTATCAATACCCAATTAGTTAAGGCTAAATCTTGTCATCCCGCGGCTTGACCGCGGGATCCAGTGACTTTTATAGTGTGTTAAAAGACTATGGATTCCCCAGTCCAGCTGGGGAATGACAAAAAAAATACCGCTCACTTTCTTAAGTGAACGGTATTACATAAATGCGGGCTTTCCAATTTCATTCCAGGTGTTAACCGGTCATGTTTTCCCAGAATTTTTTGACTCCGTCGAACCAGCCTTTTTCTTTCGGACTGTTTTTGCCGCTGGCTAATGTCTCACCAAATTGCTTAAGCAACTCTTTTTGCTCCTTGCCTAAACTGACCGGAGTTTCGATAACCACACGACACATCAAGTCACCGGTGTATCCCGCACGCATAGCTTTAACGCCTTTGCCTTTTAAGCGGAACATTTTGCCAGTTTGAGTTTCCGCTGGAATTTTTAGTGAAACACGCCCTTCTAATGTAGGAACTTCTATTTCGCCACCGAGCGCAGCAGCCACAAAATTGACCGGCACTTCGCAATAAAGATTAGCGCCATCACGGACAAAAATCGGATGCTCTTTGACGTGCACCTGCACATACAAATCACCCGTTACCGCCCCTGGACCACCAGCTTCACCTTCACCTGACAAACGAATGCGATCACCGGTATCAATACCGGCTGGTATTTTAACTTGTAGGGTTTTAGTTTTCTGAACACGACCTTGGCCATGACAATCAGTACAAGGCTCTTTGATAATCTGGCCAGTGCCACGACAATCTGGACAGGTTTGCTGCACTGAGAAGAAACCCTGAGTCATGCGCACCGCGCCTTGACCATGACAGGTGCTACAGGTAGCTGTACCTGTGCCTGCTTTGGCACCAGATCCATCGCAAGTGTCACAGTTAACCATGGTCGGAATACGAATGGTTTTAGTCACACCAGAGACAGCTTCTTCCAGTGTGATTTCCATGTTGTACTGCAAATCAGAACCACGCGCCTGACGTCGACCACCGCCGCCGCGACGACCGCCACCAAAGATATCACCAAACACATCGCCAAAAATGTCACCAAAATCAGCGCCGTGGAAACCACCATTACCACCACCCATATTCGGGTCAACGCCCGCATGACCATATTGATCATAAGCTTGACGCTTTTGTGGATCATTTAGAACTTCATAGGCTTCCTTGGCTTCCTTGAAACGTGCTTCCGCATCCTTGTCATCAGGGTTACGATCCGGATGGTTTTTCATAGCCAAACGGCGATAAGCCTTTTTTAACTCGGCTTTATCCGCAGACTTTGATACACCCAATACTTCGTAATAATCTCTTTTTGACATACTTAACTACTTTGGTTGTTGATCTCTTTTGATTGTTGAGCTCTGGCTGACTTACAGCTCACTACAGCAAACGCAGGACGGTATCCCAAGGGACCCTATCCTGCGTTATCGTTGTTCCTATTTTCGACTTAAAGCCAAATGCTAGCTCCCAATAAGCGAAATATCTGATCCTAAAACCTAAATCCGCTTATAAGGTATAAAAAGCTTGGAAACCTTAGCTTCCAATAAGCGAGATATTTGGTTCGAGAGCAAGGTAAACTTGTCACATTACTTCTGTACTAATATCTAGCACTCTCTAACTTAGAACTTTTGGGTTCTGACGCGGCGCAATGTTGGTTGAGAAGCGGAATGCACATATAGTGCCTGAGCATCGAAACCAACATTGCAACAAAGTCAGAAGCAAAAAGAGCTAGTTAGAGCTTACTGCTTTTTGTCTTCGTCCTTAACTTCAGTAAACTCAGCATCCACCACATCATCAGCGGCGCCTTGGCCTTGCGCCTGCTCACCACCAGCCTGCTGGCCGGCTTCTGCCTGGGCGTTAGCATACATACGCTCTGCTAACTTGGCTGATGCCTGACTTAAAGCTTCAGTTTTGGCTTTGATGTCTTCGATTTCATTGCCTTTAATCGCTTCTTCCAGCTCATTAGCCGCTTTCTCGATAGCTTCTTTCTCGCCTTCTTCGAAAGTGATGTTCTCATCTTTTAGCGATTTACGAGTTGCGTGGACCAAACCATCAGCCTGGTTACGCGCTTCGACTAGCTCCTGGAACTTCTTATCGTCTTCAGCGTGCGCCTCGGCATCTTTAATCATTTGATCGACTTCTTCATCGCTCAAACCTGAAGAGGCTTTAATCTGAATTGATTGCTCTTTACCAGTTGCTTTATCTTTCGCCGATACGTGCATGATACCGTTCGCATCAATATCGAAAGTTACTTCAATTTGTGGCATACCGCGTGGCGCAGGTGGAATGTCTGCCAGGTCGAAACGACCTAGTGACTTATTCTCTGAAGCCATTTTACGCTCACCCTGTAAGACGTGAACAGTTACTGCGGTCTGGTTATCGTCAGCAGTTGAGAACGTTTGCGATGCCTTGGTAGGAATCGTCGTGTTTTTCTCAATCAGCGGAGTCATCACGCCACCCATGGTTTCGATACCAAGTGACAATGGCGTTACGTCCAGTAGCAATACGTCTTTAACATCGCCTGACAATACTGCACCTTGAATCGCGGCACCCACTGCAACGGCTTCGTCTGGGTTAACGTCTTTACGTGGCTCTTTGCCGAAGAAGCCTGCAACCGCTTCCTGTACTTTAGGCATACGGGTTTGACCACCGACTAGAATCACGTCATTAATTTCTGAGGTTGAAAGACCTGCATCTTTAAGCGCCTGCTTAACGGGCTCCATGCTGCGCTCAATCAAGTCTTCAACTAGCGCTTCTAGTTTGGCGCGAGTCAATTTCAAGTTTAAGTGCTTAGGACCTGTTGCATCAGCTGTGATGTAAGGCAGATTGACTTCAGTTTGCGTGCTTGAAGACAATTCAATCTTAGCTTTCTCGCCCGCTTCTTTTAAACGTTGCATGGCTAACGCATCGCCTTTCAGGTCAATGCCAGAGTCTTTCTTGAACTCAGCCGCCAAGTATTCGATAACGCGCATATCGAAATCTTCACCACCAAGGAAGGTGTCGCCGTTAGTCGACAATACTTCAAAGGTGTGTTCGCCATCCACTTCAGCGATTTCGATGATAGAGATATCGAAAGTACCACCACCTAAATCGTAAACCGCAATAGTGCGATCACCGCGTTCTTTGTCCATACCATAGGCAAGGGCTGCCGCGGTTGGCTCGTTGATAATACGTTTTACGTCAAGACCCGCGATACGGCCAGCGTCTTTTGTCGCCTGACGTTGTGAGTCATTGAAATAGGCAGGAACCGTGATTACCGCCTCCTTAACTTCTTCGCCCAGGAAATCTTCCGCTGTTTTCTTCATTTTCTTAAGAACTTCAGCAGAAATCTGTGGCGGAGCCATTTTCTTACCGTTCGCTTCAACCCAGGCATCGCCATTATCAGCTTCGATAATATTGTATGGCACCATACCTCTGTCTTTTTGAACGACGTCGTCTTTAAACTTACGACCGATCAAACGCTTGATAGCGTACAGAGTGTTTTGCGGGTTAGTGACCGCCTGGCGCTTAGCTGATTGGCCGACCAAAGTCTCGCCATCAGTAAAAGCAATAATAGAAGGGGTTGTACGCGTACCTTCAGAATTCTCGATAACGCGCGGCTTATCACCGTCCATAACGGCGACACATGAATTTGTTGTACCTAAATCAATACCAATAATTTTGGCCATGTTACTACTCCAAAAATAACGTTAAAACTTGCTTGAAACATATATGGGGGGCGGGTTTTAGAGATCAACCCCTTGAACTTACTTTTTTTGGGGTTAATTTTTGATGGGGTCGATTTGACTGTTCCGGTATATGACTAACTCAACGATCTTGTCATACCGCGGCTTGACCACGGTATCCAGTGACTTTCATTCCTTAAAGATGTTTTTTCGCCACTCGGCGAGTTACTTTTCTTGAGTGGTCAAGAAAAGTAACCAAAAGAAGACCACCCCGTGATTGAGGTCTCGCTACGCTCAACTTCCTTCGTATCCGCCAAGTCACTTAACGCACCGTAAAATACGTTCCATCCATGGCCCGAATTTTACTATTCAAAACGTCCTGTTTTGAATTGCTATGCCTTGTCTACTACTCAGCTCAATCAAAAGGGGTTTTATAGTGCGATCATTTGGCACTGTGCTTAATAAATTAGTTGAAATCTATTTTTAACTTAATCAGACAGCCATATACATATTGATTAAAGCTAACTGATATATCCATTATCGCAAGATATAGGGTTCGAACTAGAGCTGAAGCACTTGATCGTGTATCCAGATCACATTTCTTTGTAAAGTTTTTTACCAATTTAAAAAAAATGCAAAAATTACCAAAATCTATTAACCAAGGGCAAACCCAAGCGTGGCAAAGCCTAGAGAGGTTTCTACCATTTCTTTAAAATTTATCCACAGATAATTCCCAAAGAAATGCTATTGCCTTAGGTCACAGAAGCCTCTACTCTTAAAGGCATTGCGTTGTTATGAACACAAAACACTCTGTTTCTAAAACGCAATAAAAAAGGGGCGACTGCAATCGCCCCTCCGATGATAGACAAGCTCGAAGGATTGCCTAACCGTTCAAAACAATCCTAGTCTTTAGAGTTATTAAAGTCAATCGAGCTTGCCTATCGTTTCCTAAAATGCCAACTATGGAGGAATTCCAATGGCTAAAAGCGAAAACGATAGTGAAGGCTTCATCTTCACTCCATACATAACTGTCAAAGGTAAACGAAGATATCATCCAACAGGTGGTGTTTTTAAGATACCTATTGAGAAACTTAAGAAAAAGATTAGGAGGAAATAGAGAAAAGGGGGAGCTTAGCTCCTCCTTCATATTGATAATAAATACTATCATTATGATAAGTCTCAAAAAAGCCGGCCTCGAGGGCCAGCTTTTTAGGCTTTATAAAGAAACCTCTAGCTAGGAGAGGCTCATGCTAAGCATGAATCTAAGGTTCCTTTATTAATTGTCGCTACAAGCTCGGCGTGCCTCAGTTTTAATTTTCTGGGCTTTTGCCGTATCAGCATTGTTCTCAGCTTCGACTAACGCTTCATAGTCAGTATTGTCGACAATACACTCGCATGCTTCTAGCTGCTTATCGCGGACATCTTCGGGTAATTGCTCAGCTTTTGCCTCGCAGGTTTGTAGATCTTGCTGTTTTCTACTCTCAACCTCATTTGCGAAAGAAGTACCAGCTGACACAAGACCAATAACTGCACTGAGTGCTAATAGTTTCTTTTTCATGATAATCACCTTTTACATTTAAAAAAATATATGAGTGGGGGAGAAAAGATTTCCGATAATTATTCAGTACAAGCTTCTTTTGCTTCCTGCTTAATTTTCTGGATTTTCGCTAAGTCACCTTTTTTCTTAGCTTCGGCCAGCGCTTCATAGTCAGTATTGTCGATTTCACACTCACATGACTTTTCAGCTTGCTGTCCTTTCTCGTTGGTCTTTTGCTGTGTTTGTGCTTCACATGCACGCACATCCTGCTCTTTCAAAATCTCTGAGTCGCCTGCATAAGCAGCGCCAGTTGCCAGACCAAAAACCACACTTAGAACCACAATTGACTTCTTCATAATGTTTCTCCTTTTGTCACAAGTGGACTTATGTTTTAGCACGCACAAAATTCAAGAAACACGATTCAGTTCACACTCAATTATTTGTAAGCCCAAGTTTATAGATTTGTTATTTTTTTGTGAAAAGAGACACTGCGTTTATGGCTACCAATTGTCACAGCGCATGCCAACTCAACCACAACAAAACTTTTGATAACCGATTGATTATAAAGATAATTTTATTGTAAAAAATGTTAGCGATGTATACTTTGTCACGATATTAAAGCGAACTTTTTTAGACGGGAACCTCTGCCAATTAGTGAGGTCATAACGGGGATAAAAAACCTCTTTAAGCCTTCAAAACTTAAAGAGGTTTGGTCTAAAAATTTACTTAGAATTGAAACTAATATTCTGCGCTATGATAAATATTCTGCACGTCGTCCTGATCGTTAGCCATTTCTAAAAATTTCTCAAACATTTCAAGATCTTCGCCTGAAATCGAGGTCATCACTTTCGGTACAAATTGAATCTCGTCGACTTCGAACTCGATGTCACCAAAATGCTCTTGCAAAGCCTGACTGGCTTTGAAGTAATCGGTTTGCGGAGCGAAGACTGTGATTTTTCCGTCTTCATACTCAATGTCAGTGACGTCCACATCCGCCATCATTAATGCCTCAAGAGCACCTTCTTCATCATCGCTTTTAAAGACGAAAATCGCACTGTGGTCAAACATATGCATGACGCTGCCTTCGGTGCCAATCTTCGATTTAGTTTTAACAAAGCACTGGCGTACTTCTCCAAAAGTACGATTTGGATTATCGGTCAGGCACTCAACAATCACCATCACATTACCGGGCGCATAGCCTTCGTATCGAGCAACCGCAAAATCTTCGCCTGCACCACCTTGCGCTTTATCCAGAGCTTTTTGGATGACGTGCGCTGGTACCTGATCACGCTTGGCGCGCTCCATCAAGCTGCGTAACGCTAAATTACTTTCAGGCTCTGCTCCGCCCTGCTTGGCGCAAACATAAATTTCGCGGCTGTATTTACTGTAAACCCGGGCATTTTGATCCGAGGTTTTGGCCATAGACTCTTTGCGGTTCTGGAAAGCGCGTCCCATAGGATTCTCTCTCAATAAAATGTGATGACTAAATAAGCGGGATATTGTATTAGGGTTTACGAAAATTGGGAAATATTAATATAACTCCCCGTTCACTTAATCCGTGGTCTCTTGTTGTTTTGGTTTATAGAGCCCATTAAAGATAGTTTGCCAGTTATCGCCGTTATCTTGCGAAATCTGCCAGACCTGACGCACAAATGCTTCCTCCTGCGTCCAACGTATACGGTTCAGTATTTTCCCTTTAGCACCCTGAGTTTCTCCCACCAACTCCATGACTCCATCTTTAATACCACCTTCAAGTTGCAGCAAGGTGCCTGTATTATCGACCCAGCTTTGATGCCATACCCCACGAGAAGCATCATAAATGTTATAGCTATTACCTCGGAATGCGCCTTCACTCATCCAGCTTTCATGCAAAGCACAGCCATCAAGAACCTTGGTAATGGTATTCTCACCCACTTTTTCACCTTCAGGATTAAAAACCTCCCACTCACCAACCCAGAAATCAAATTGTCGGTGCTCTTCAGCTGGACAGCCTGGAGGTGGGGGCGGGGGTGAAGGTGGCGTAGATTCTGCACTTATCGTAGCGCTAGCGCCGCTGATGACCAGCAGTGCGATAAAACGAGCGAACAGCTTCATAGGGTTTCATCCTTTAACAATAGATACCCTATTTCTACTCACCACTGGGAATGCTGTCAATGATATATTCTTTAGATACAAATAAGGCGAACCGTTGGCTCGCATGCTATTTCAATTAAAATTTACTCTTACTGGTCTATAGATTAATGGTTTTGTGGGGATCAGCCAGACTCTGACCCAATTAATTCATTACTTCGTCATTCGCACTCAGCATATCAAAGCAACTACTTTTAGATAAAAAGCCACATACACCATTTAATATGTAGGTATTTATTTTTTCATCTTCATAAAGGCTATAGGCAATTAACCCTCTAAAACTTGAATATACGTATAAATGTTTACTTTGTTGTATCTTCTTCTCTATAAAATATGTTTTTTCTTCTTCCCAAGTATATGAGTTCGCAATTTTTGCAATTCGATAATTATGCGAATCTACTGACCATTCACTTCCTTCTTTCAAGCCACGGTCATTTTTAGGAAAGTAAAAAGATAGTTGAGTATGGTTGAAGCATTCATACTCAGATTTATTACCACAAATATCAGCACTCTCAGAAACATCAATATATGTGAACCCCTGGTTTACCAGATCTAGCGTAAAATGCTTCTGGGGTTGTTCAATGTTTCTGTAATTATAATAAGCACCGCTATTAGCAATAGTTATATTAAAAAGTAATATTATTGAAAGGATTATCTTATTCACAGTTACACTCCGAAATAATGGGTCAATGGGATTTAATTCATCCTTTAGTATAAGAGATCACCTTTCCAAGAAGGTTAAGGTAGGAGAAAGATGTAATTGGTATCATGGCAATAATAAATATAGTAATAGCCAGAATACCGTTTGTTTTAATCCTTCGAAGTACAAAAATAGCACCAACGAGTAACGCTATGGTTAAAGCATACATTAACGTGATTGTATCCAAACCTATAACTATTGTTTTAGTAGCTAGTTCCGTTCTGTTAAATAGAATAATTAAATAACCGTATGCTGATATTGCTATAACAGCAAGTATTCCTATTACATATTTCATTAAATATCCTTTTCATCATGTGATGGTTTAGTTTTAACTTTTTTAATAAGACTATATGCTATAACAAAAAGGGCTAATCCCAATATAGGATACCAAGACTGTTTTATATAAGAATAAACAATCACTGGAAAACCAATTGAACTAAAAACAATCTCTTCTATATATTCCCTCAAGTTGCCTCCCTAATTTTCACACAACATTCATTGCTTTTGTCGGACTCCCTCCGACTCTGGCCCCATTAATTATATTTACTTTTTATTTTTCGTTTTAAAGTCTAATAAACCACCTAATCCACCACCGATAGCTCCAAACAATGTAGCTCCAAGTGCTTCCTTCACATCAAATCCTGAGCTACTACTTGAAAAAAACTCATAAAAATACATTTGGTACGCAACGATACTTATTGCGATGCCTATAATCATATATTTCCCCATAAGACTTAACTCCTTTAATGCTTCTTTACTATTTAATTTGAACGCATGAAATATTATAGATTAATCTGCTCTGCCCCTGATATGTCAAATAACATGCACTTTAGAGGGTATACGGGCATTTAAAGCTTCTCATTTTGATAGAGTATTGATGGGTTACACTGTGTTAACCCATCCTATGCCCAGTGTATGGCTTTAATAGATACAATAAGGGCGGGCACATTGGCCCGCCCCTACCTAGTTATTGATAGCTCACTGTGCGACAACAACTCGTGCTGGTCGAATCAAACGTCCGTTCAAGGTGTAACCTTTCTGGAATACGTCGATCACTGTATTCGATTCGTGCTCTGGGCTTGGCACCATGGTCATGGCTTCGTGCAGTTGCGGGTCAAACACTTCTTCCAGCGGATTGAGTTGTTCAACGCCAAACTTCTCCAGGGTGGACAGCGTCATTTTCAGAGTCAATTCCATCCCATCCTGAATCGCTTTGCTTTCTTCGCTTTCCGCTTTTAATTGCAGACCTTGTTCGATACTGTCAACCACGGCCAGCAGTTCAACAGCAAACTTCTCAATTGCATATTTGCGTGCACTTATGACTTCATTCTCAGAG
>Ga0209692_10002156_pt1 | contig 22851 bp, 13 predicted proteins | sample tdDd472_FD_187129 | JGI IMG/M metagenome (GOLD analysis project Ga0209692, IMG submission 187129) | Marine sediment microbial communities from the Atlantic coast under amendment with organic carbon and nitrate - tdDd47.2 (SPAdes)... | ecosystem: Environmental > Aquatic > Marine > Coastal >... | reverse complement strand
GGTTGCGGCGCGGCTTTCTTTTCTACAAACAGATTCTTTGAGTTGATGGCAGTACTGCCCACCAAAGCGGGCTTGTGCACCAGGGTCGGATCAGGCATCTGATTCGAGATATACTTGGTGGTTTCATTGTGCAGGGTGAGCATATTAATTTTTCGTCCCTGTTTGCTCGCCTTGAGTATGGACTCACTGACACCCCTGGTAAAAAAGCTACCGACGTTTGATGCCTGAGCCCGCTGATTGTCCTGGGCGGCACTTAGAGCCGAATAATTCTTCGACGCAGCACTCTCGATGGATTTGGCTGTGAAGTTAACCGACCTGCTTGTCGAAGGCATGCCTGGATATGTGAGATACTTGGGGTACACCCCTTTGGAGGATGAGATACCCCTCGTTGCAGTCCCACTGTGACAGGCGTCAATCAGGATGAAAACGTTTTTGGAAGGAATCTTCTCAAGCATCTCGTTGAACATATCGTCAACAAGAACATTTTTGAGAGTATTCACCCCGATGGCTGCGTCGTGAGTGACAAGAACTTCGTCTGCCTTGTCCGCCTCATCCTTGCTTTTGTCGTAAATCTGCGACCCGTGCCCGCTGAAATAAAAGAAGACATTGTCGTCTTCCCCAACACCTCGGATCAGCCATTCGTTGATCGCGCCACGAATGTTTTTCAGTGTAGCCTTCTCGTCGAGAAGGATTTTGATCTCTTTCTTATCGTAGCCCAGGGTCAAGGCGACTTTCCGCATCATTTCGATGTCTTTACCTATGCCCGGAAGGTCGGCCCCTTTGAGCTGGTATTTCCCGACACCGATTAGCAGTGCCCGATTTGCGGAATAGGCCATCGGCACGGCAAGTAGCATAAAAAATAAAACAAACAAACTAGTTACGTATTTCATCACACCCTCAATCTCTCTATAACTACCTTCGATGGAAAGCCCGATTCAGTACAAATGGCACCCGATTCCGTTGAAACAATTCTGAATACTTCCAGTTTATGCACAAAACGGTGTTTTACGCAATTTCGTAATAAAAAACCGCTAGTGGAAAACATGTTTTGAGTCTTCGCTAATCTTGCCCCGCACCATCTTGCCAGAAATTTCCCAGCAGGGTATTGATACACAGAAAAAGTTGCCTTCGCCTCGGCGAAAAATTCTACCAACCAGTCGATCGCTATGGGAAGAATTATGAAACGTTTTACGATGATAGCGCTGTTTATGTGCTTGTTGTTCATGACGTCGTGCTTCACCACAGATACGGGCATGAGTATCGGCCGTGCGATTTTTTCATCGCATCTGAGTGATTATATGAAAGCAAAGGATAATGCGTACTGGACCGAAATCACCGAAGAAAAAATCAAGCATTGGGAAAAGGCGATTCCCAGCTACGACGACGGGAGTTCTCCTCTTACGCTTGGAAATATATACCAAGAATTGGGCAAACTGTACCTCAAAGATGCCCGGATCGGCGAGGTGCCTGATATTACCAGGAAGATCGAAGAGCAGGTGGCGAAGATCGATGCCATCGGACTGGATAACCTCGAGGATGACGGTATCGGTTTAACAAAGAATTGGTATCGGGAAAAGGGGACGCTGCCACCGTCCGTAATACGTCACCAGAAAAATTTCTACGAAAAGCTCAAAACAACTCCATCCAGTCTCATGGCGAGTTATTATACAGCGATCGGCGACAAGAAAAAGGCTGCGAAGTATCGCAAGAAAAATCAAGATGCGACAGGCATGACCGCCCAGATGGAGAAGGTGAAAGAAGAGGGGCAGCAGACAACGTATAAAAAACCGGCTCTGGATGATCATTCAAGGGCCCTCGTCGCGCTATGGTACGAGTATCTGACCGACGGGGAGAACTTGGATGAGCGTATGAAACAGTTTGTCGACGCGCCGTCGGGCATGGACACGATAGGTCAGAATGGACCGGTCCATTTTGTGAAGCAGGCTGAAATAATAGAAAAATATGGCATCATGGCGTCTGTCTACTATCAACTCGGGTTTTTCGAAAAGGCGTACGCTCACTACAAGAAGGGGTTTGAACTGTTTCAGGCGATCGAGTTGCCGGAAGAGTATGGCGACTTTGCCAATACCATGACCCTGACTTTTACTAACGACCCGTTTACCTGGAACATACTTCATGCCATGATTCTATGCGAATTGGATGACCCCAAAAGCATCGAGATATGGGATCAGATCGTCCTGGATTTGGAACGCCGTGAAAACGATGACTCCATGAACGCGCAATTGCGCGAAGTGCGGATAACGGATGGAATGCGGGATATGATCCTGGCCGAGAGCTTCAAGGCATACCGCAAATTCGGCAGGACCGAAGCCGGATTCGAGTTCGTCGAAACAAATCTCGAGGAGCGGGAATCGGCCCGTTCCTCCCTTGCTGCCGAATCTGACAAGCGGAACTACCTCGCCGGCGGCCTGGATATGTACGGCACGTATATCAGCCTGACCAAGGACGCGCCTGGAGACAACCTCGGCGGCATGGAGCGGGCCAAGTCGCGAGCCATGCTTGACCTCATGGCCGGTGGGTTAAACCGGATCGACAACCAGGACCTCCGGGACGTCACCATGATGCAGGCGGCACTCGGCCCAGCCACGTCCGGAAAGACCGGCGGCTCAAAGCAGCGTGCGCTGGACAAGAAACTCACCAGTCTCAAGCGCAACCATCCCGAATACTATACGCTCGTTACCACCGACATAGAAAGTCCGCGCAAACTGGCGTCCATGCTGTCCAAGGACGAGGTTGCCCTGTCCTACTATGTGACCGATGACGCTGTGCTGATCAACGTCGTCAGCAGCAAAGGGAATTCTGTTTTCAACATGTTCGGCAAGCAGGTGGGGCAGGTCGTTACCGTGCCGATATCCAGGACAACCCTGATGGAGGCCGTGCATCATTTCCGCAAGGAATTGACCGAAGAAGGCCGACAAGAAGAAATCAAGGGCGGCGAGGTAACGATAGATTACGACGCTAAGACCGGTGACATCATCGTGACCAACATGACATCCCTGCCGCTTACAGTGCTGGGGATTACAAATGATTACAGAATGCTGACATACTCTTCGATCGGTGCCAGTGTGCCGTTGCCGGGACAACATGAAATCAAAGGCCACAGCATGCTGATCAAAGGCGAGGTCAAAACTGATTCCATCGCATCTGGCAAGCGGGCCGTCGTATCGACACAACCCCAAGGAGGAGAGCGCCCATACGCCCAGAGAGGAGATGAAGACGGCTATGATTACGGCCGTCGGACACTCGTCACCGTCCATACCAATCTCGGCGCTCTGGATATTGAAATTGCCTCCATCGCTCCTGCAGGGAAGCCGATAACTTCGAAGGTACGGAAGACCCGGAACATCCTGATCCCAACGTCCAACAAGTCGCTCTATGACATCCTGATCAAGCCGGTGGAAGAACAAATAGCCGGAAAGCATCTCGTCATCGTGCCGCACGGCTTGCTGCATTCCATTCCGTTCGAGGCACTCAAGGATGACCAGGGGCGTTATCTGATTGAAAAGCACGTGGTTTCCTACACCCCGTCTCTGAACGTGCTCAAGCTGGTCAGGGACAAGAAACGACCCAAGCCAACCAGCCTGGTGGCCTTCGGCGATACCCTTGGTGATCTCCAGTTCGCCAGGAGTGAAGTCGCTGACATCAAAACAGAGTTCAGCCAGTCCACAGTCTTGCTCGGTGAACAGGTTACACAGAGTTCGGTGCGCTCAAATATTGGGCGGGGAGATGTCGTTCATTTCGCCACCCATGGAGTTTTCGATGCTGAGTCGCCGCTGGATTCAGGGCTGGTTCTGTCTTCGGGCGGAGGAACTTCGGCCTCACGTGAGAACAACGCCAACACCCAATCGCCGGAATTATTAAAAGTGACAGACATCATGGGGTTGAAAATGAACCCTGATCTCGTTTTCTTGTCCGCTTGCGATACGGCCAGAGCCGAAATCAGTAGCGGAGATGAGATCGTCGGATTGACACGAGGCTTCTTTGTGGCTGGCTCCCCTTCGGTCATCAATACATTATGGGCCATTGACGACCAGTCGACCGCCATGCTTGCAAAACGCTTCTATCAGAACATGTTCGACCGCGGCATGGACAAGGCCACATCATTGCAGGAGGCCAAGCTCCACCTCATGAAAAACGGGTTCAAAGAGCCTTATTATTGGGGCGCATTTGTCTTACAGGGCGATTGGCAGTAAGGTTATGTGACTGCCATAATGCAATGGGAAAAGGCATACCGGAGTAGATATGAATAGGCATGTATTGTGTTTGTTATGTTGTGTTCTGATCTGTATGGGAGCGGCGCTGCCGACATATGCAGATGACACCATTGTAGACAGCGAAAAACTCATTGAGCAACTCAAGGAAAAACCACGCACCCGGAAAACCCGCGGGATAGTTGTGACAGGGAAGGAGTCTGACAATGCTCCCCAGCAGAGTGCCCAACCCTCGGCAACAATCTATGTGTATTTCATCTCCGGCACTGTGGAGTTTGCTGATGAGCATTCGAGAACACAGCTGGACGAACTTGGAAGGGCTCTGACCTCCAAGGATCTTACGGGAGCACGTTTTGAAATCAGCGGGCACACGGACAGTGTCGGCAGCCATGCATACAACCTGGACCTTTCCAGAAGGCGGGCCGAAACCGTCAACGCATACCTGGAAGAGAGATTCGGCTACTCGACTTCATCGGTGACAGGTTATGGTGAAACGCAACCCATCGCATCCAATAACACCAAAGAGGGCCGGGCAAAAAACCGACGGGTCGTGATTACGCGGTTGAATTAGAGCACATTCTCGAATCAGATATATTGAGTACCATCATGAGCACACTGACAAAAACCACTCGCCTCACAGTCCTTCTGCTTTTCGTTTTTTGCGCTATGCCCCTTCACCCGGCCCTGGCGGCAGAACCGGCTGTCGGCACTGTCTCCCGTATTCAGGCGACGGCCATGATCGATGGAGAAGAAGTGGCTCAAGGTGCTCCCGTCTTTCAGGGCAGCACCTTAAGCACGACAGAAAACGGCAGGCTTGAAGTGATCTTCAACGACAAGACAAAACTGTTAGTCGGTGGTGCTTCAACATTCATTGTTGACGATTTTGCATACAATCCCGAGAAAGATAAGACCGTCGACAAGGCCTTTTTTAATCTGGTCAAAGGATCGTTTCGCATGATCACCAGCCAGCTGATCGATGCCTCTCCTGATAGCTTCGGGGTCAAAACTCCCCTTGCTTCAATCGGCATCCGGGGGACGGACTTCTGGGGTGGCTATCTCTCTCCAATCGAGATTGATATTGTCATGCTTGAAGGAAAAGGCGTGATCATCACTTCGATGGGTGGAATGGTTGAAATCAGCGAACCAGGAGTAGGCGTTTCAGTGCCTGATCCTACCAAACATCCACAGGGATATGCAAAAGCTCTCCTCCCCCCCCAACAGACTAAGTGGAGCGCGGAGAAAATTGCCCACGCAACGGCCACGGTTTCATTTGATTAGTGGAGAACATTTTTTAGCAAAAAGAGGCGATTTTGTGCTGTTGATGGTTATCGCACCTTGATGAGATGTATCATGCCGAAGGTTCACCTTCCTGCACGAGTGTGCAAATGGGCTCCTTGATTCCCAGGAGATCGGCGAATACCTGCAGCCTCAGGTGAGATGCTTCGCTGAGAGTTTCTCCTTTTTGCAGGAGTATCCGGCCCTCGCTGGTAACCATATTCCCCTGCATGACCATGCCCGGCTGCAACTCTTCCACAGTTACATTTCGACAGCTCGCCTTGGCGGCACGACCTCGACGCTTGGCCAAGGTCTCCACAACTCTCCGATCATATTCATCCGGTTTCTTGTACATATGCTTCAAGGCTCTGGACACCTTGATACCCCGACTTTCCATACGCTCCATGTCAATGCACACATGTAATATCCGCGCTTCCATGGGCGGTTTTTTTGAGCATGGAGTATTTTGATGACGCACAATCTCGGTGATCAGATCCAAGTGCGGAATTTTCCCAAGAAGGTGGGCCGCAATGGCTGGATGATTGCGATAGGCCTTGACCTCCTCTTTCGTCAACTTGCTGCCGGTTTCAAGTTTATGCTGAAGACTCTGCGACAAGCCGAAAAAACCAATATGGGATAGGAGCACGGCCATATCCATCAGTTGCCGGGACGGCAGGCTCAAATCAGCGCATAACTTTAGGGCTCGCCTGCGAATGCGATCTGTGCGCAAATGAACAGCAGGATTTGAAAGTTCAAGGATTTCAGCCACCAGGTTAACGCACCCATGCAACGTTCTTTTCAGCGACGACGCCTCGGCCTGTCCTTTGTCGAATTTACCAACGCTTTCTGTAAGCGCCGACTCAAGAATATCAGGAGGACAGGGTTTTGTGAGAAAGCGAGAAACATGAGCATCATTCACCGCTCCGAAAGCCGTATCAAAACTCTTATCACCTGTTATTAGTATGCGCATGATTCGAGGATGCCTTTTCCGAACCCCGGCCAGAAATTCCATACCGCTCATGCCGGGAAGGTCCATGCCGGATAGAACCACCTTGAATGTTTGGTCCTTTCCCAGAACGGCCAACCCTTTCTCGGCATTATCAATGTGAAGGATATCGAACCGCTCGCCCAACCCGGATACGGCTGTTTTGCCTAGCTCAGAGTCTGTGCTGACAAGGAGAATTTTCGCTTTTGGCATGAAGACATCCACTGATTAAGTATATCACGACAGCCCGGTTACAACGATTTCCCGCCCTTCTGGATCCCAATGTATTTTTGAGGCCTGCTCGGCCTTGCTCAACGTCATGGTCTTGCCCGCAATGGAGACAGAGACTCCCGGATAAACTGTTTTAATGGCCCTCAACCATATCTTGGCCAACTCTTTGCTTCTCAACTCCAAATTTTTCTGCTCATTTTCATCCAGTCTATGTCCATTATCCAGCAGTCTGTTCTTGATTTGAAACAATTCAAACAAGATACGCCTATCTTCCTTCGGAGCTAGAGGCAGTGTACTCTTCATGTCATCCGTTCCGATGTACTTCTCCAGCTGCGCGACCTTATCTTGAATCTGTTCTCTTTCCGCATCGACATCCCCGGTCTCGCTTTTGGGAGAAAGAAGGGTGACGGAAGTAACAACCCCCGCCTCATTGCCAACTTCCCTGGCATCCATGCCTCCACAGATATACGTCCCCCCCTGCACTGAACCATGTTCCGAATCAGCAATGATTTTGCCACTGGTCTGAATGTCGCTGTTAACAATATCTACTTTTACGTCGACATCACCACCGGCGCGAATTGTGGCGTTGCGAATGAAGGTGGCCTGAATACTCCCGCCGACTTCAATGATTCCGCCTTTGTCCATGAGGAGGCCACCGGCCACCACAAGGTCACCTCCCGCCTTGATGGTGGCATTTTCCACGACCTCATCCACAACGACGTTGTCCTGGGCCGTAACCGTGAACCCCGAGGTCACCGTTCCCTTGATGCGCACCGACCCTTTGTCTGCATGAACGTTACCAGATGTAATATCCACATCGGAGTCGATCTCGACCACATCTGAAATGGAAAGGGTATTGCTCACCAGCAGGACCACACCGGTCGCGCCGGCCTTGAAAATTGCTGAACCATCTGCTCTTTCCTCACACAAGACGCCCTTACCTGCATGCACTTGCACCGGCAGTCCATCAGTGGCCGAAATTGCATTGCCGAAAATATCACTCCCCTCAACTCCCATTGTTGGGGGAATCAGTTTCGCCACTTGTTCTCCTTCTTTCACATAAGTAAAACTCCCGCGCTCACGGTGATCCACACTGCCGTTATTCTGAACCTCTCCAGCGGCCCGGTCAGCCTCAAAGAGCAACCGAAATTCACCGGGGCTACCGTCCTTGGGCGGCTTGCCCCTTGCAACAACCACATCCTTGCGAACGGAATTCTCCTTTGTGACTTCAAGCACAACAGCGCCCAGATTTTTCATATCCAAATTCGCCACCCCGGCCACATTACGGAGTTCCCCGGCGAATCGTTTCGCATCGAAACTGTTACCAAAACAGTCACGCGGATGAATGTCCGCCATAACCTCAACAGAGTCCTCGGACAGACGCCAAACGGGTTGCACAGTCAAACCGATATCACTTTCGATTAACATCCCGGTCAGGGATGCAGAAAGAGTTCCTGCTTCAAAGTCATAGATAATATTTGTCCCGAGCGGGACAGCGGATTCGGCTTTTTTTCCCTTTAACGCATCAGGAAGAGCCTCCAGAATGAGCCGAGCAAAGGGAGCTCCGGGCACGACGGGGTATGACAAGTCGCAAAGCTCTTCGATATGCTCTTTCCTGAGCGGGCAGGATGGCGCTTCGATTTCGGAATGCATTCGCTCCGTCTCCCTTAAAGACCGCATATCTCCAAAATGGACCTGTATTTAATGCAACCATAAGCTATATTTTGAACTTTGGTCAATATTAGCAAGATGCGGTGACAAAAAATGGTGGGAAAGTGGTGAGATTCAAGCAGCAAAGAAAAGGCCCTTACGACATCGAGTTCGTAAGGGCTTAATTTCCAATGGTGCTCGGGGATGGGATTGAACCGCCGACACGGGGATTTTCAGTGGGATATCGTGTGTTTCACGCACAATCATGTTCCATCACCCCTCCGCCTGAACTGATAGTAATCATGAATCATTGCTATGACATCAGCATCATTTATAATCACACACAATCACTCTCTGTCAGGCCGAATCCTTGTACAGTCCTTGTACAAATATTTATTAGAGTAAGTGAGACAAATTGGTCACCTTCGAATACTTCTCCCAAAACTCATGCGCGTATCATTCCAGAAGAACATCCTTTTCCCTGTGTGCCCACTTCTCCTTGATCTGCATTATCTCTGGCTCGATTGACAAAAAATGATCCACAAGGCGGGGCTCAAAATGCCCATTGTTGTTTCTGACAAATTCCATCGCCCGTTCGGCCGACCAAACCTTTATGTCTCGGCGTACAGTTAATGCATCGAAAACATCTGCAATGGCAGCAATGCGCGCTGATTCAGGGATTTTTTCTCCTTTCAAATCATTCGGATAGCCTCCGCCTGCCCATCGCTCATGGTGGCAGAGAGCAATCTCGCTTGCCATTTTAAATAGTGAAGTCGTCGCTGTAGATAGGACCTTGTGCCCATAAATAGTGTGTTTTCGCATAATGGGCACGTCTTCTGCATCATGCGATCCTGACTTCTCCAGCATTCCAATGGGCACTCCTACCTTGCCAGTGTCGTGTAATGAGGCGGCCAGAAGAATCAAATTCTGCTTCAACAAAGGCCAGCCTGCGGCTTTCGCCAAAGCCTTTGAATATTCGGCCATACGCCACGCATGGACACCTGAACCGACGTCATTGAAATGCCCAGCCTTGGCGAGCATATACACCGCTTCTTTCTGCCCTTCGACTAATTCCGTCATCTGGCGTTCGACACGTTCCTCGCAACTCCGCTGCTGCTGAGACAGGGCTAAATGTGTAGCGACTCTGGCCTTCACTATTGGTGGAGACACCGGCTTGGTAATGTAGTCCACCGCTCCCAAAGAAAACCCTTTTGCTTCATCGTCCTCGTCATCCATGGCAGTGACAAAAATAACCGGAATAAAAGCGGTCTTTTTATCAGCCTTGAGAGTTTTGCAGACCTGGAAGCCATCAATCTTCGGCATCATGACATCGAGAAGAATCAAATCAGGCTGTGGTTCTTGCTGCGCGAGTTCAAGAGCTATCTCGCCACCCAACGCCGCGGCAATCTCGTACCGCCCCTCAAGGACCTCAACCAGGACACTGATGTTGTTGGACTCATCGTCAACAATCAGAATCTTCAATTTATTCGCTCTTTTCATTCATTTTTCCGATGAGGGCTACTCTTGTTGATGACCTATATCTTTGATTTCCGGAACACTGCCAGCCTCTATATTCAACAAAAACAGCATGCCTTATTCACCATGCTGTTCCTTGATGGATATGATTTCCTCTATGTTCGAGAAGAAAATCTCGACGAGTTTTGGATCGAAGTGTTCGCCCCGCTCTTTCAAGAGGACCTCGAATGCTTTCTCTACCGGCCACGCCTCCTTGTATGGGCGTTTCGACGTCAATGCATCGAACACATCGGCAATGGCAGCTATGCGCCCTTCGATGGGGATATTTTCGCCATAGAGTCGATTGGGGTATCCTTTTCCGTTCCATTTTTCATGATGGGTCAAAGCGACACTCTTAGCCATGAGCATGAGGTCATTATCATGGTCTCCGATGATCTTTCCCCCGATTGAGGCATGAGTCATCATGACCTCCCATTCATCAGGTTCCAATTTTCCCGGCTTGCTGAGGATACGGTCAGGGATACCTATCTTACCAACATCGTGCATAGGGGCAGCGTTGAGCAAAAGGTCAGCTTCCGCATCACAAAGGCCGATTCCCTTGGCCAAAGAGTGGCAGTATTTGCTCATGCGAATGATGTGAAGGCCGGTCTCGTTATCCTTGTATTCTGCCGCGATTCCAAGGCGGCGGACGATCTCGAGACGAGTGAAATACAGATCCTTGGTTCGATCGGCCACCTGATGTTCCAAGGCAATACTCTGGTTGTGCAGGGCGAGGTGCGTCCTGACCCGGGCCAGCACGATGGCCGGGTTGATGGGTTTGGTTATGTAATCGACAGCTCCGAGCTCGAAGCCGTGGGTTTCATCTTCCTCATCTCCTTTTGCCGTAACGAAAATGATCGGAATGCACCGACTTTTAATGTTCGATTTCATATGGCGACAGGCTTCATACCCGTCCATACCGGGCATCATCACATCCATCAGAACGATATCCGGCGGGTCGGAGGAGTGAACAACATCCAGGGCATCTTCTCCGTTGAGCGCCACCTTGACCTTGTAGTCGTCCTTGAGAATCTCCAGAAGGAGATCGATGTTGTCGGCGATGTCATCCACCACCAAAACGGTCTGTATGCCTTGCTCCGCCATCCCTGTCTCCTGTTTCCTGTTTCCTAGAATTGAAAAGGGTACACGCCTCTAATTATGACTCTCGCCGTACAAAGGTCTATCCACAATTATAATTTAACAAATAATGAAAATTTAGCTTTCCGAAAATCGGATAAAGCTTAGACAAGCTCGTACCACCAGCTCGCAACTCACAAAATCTATTATTATTTAGGCGAGTTGCGCCTGAATATACGGATAACCAATTGTTCCTCTTGAACTCTGCCCACATGCCATCAGTTATCACGGCAGGATTATAATGCGCGCAATCTCCGATCTCTGATAACAGGAATCTTATATCCTCGTTGTTGACTCAACGAATGGGGGCTGCTGACATGAAAACAATGCACAACGGGTCATTTATTGCCATTCGAAGCTTTCTGATAACAACAGTCATTCTTGGCGTGCTGGCGGCTGCCGGTTGCTATTACATGTACTGCCTGGAGGCTGACTCCGTCGAAAAGGTCATCAAGATCAATGAAAAGATGCACAACGGTATCTTATCGCAAAAGGTCAACCTGGATTTGAAGAGTTTGTTCAACGACCTCCAACTGGTAGCCAACCATGTGGAGGTAAGGCGGTTCCTGAAGACCAGGAATCCTGCTGACCGCGCAGACCTTGAATCGGAATTCATAGCCCTGTGCCAAATCAGTAAATCGTATGATCAGGTCAGGATACTCGGCAACAACGGAATGGAGCTGGTACGGATCAATGACAACAACGGTCACCCGGCGGCGGTTCCTCAAGACAAACTCCAGAACAAAGGGGATCGTTATTATTTCCTGGAGTCCCTGAATCTCAAGCACGGAGATGTTTACGTTTCTCCGTTTGATCTCAATGTCGAGAACGGGAAGATCGAACAACCTCTCAAGCCCATGATCAGGGTCACCATGCCCGTTCACGACGACTCCGGCCAGCGACTAGGTATAGTGGTGCTCAATTATCTTGGACAAGAGATCATGGATAATATTTTCGAAGGCGTAGGCGAAACCAACAGTCAGTCCATGCTTCTGAACAACGACGGGTATTGGCTTATGTCGCAGGACAAGAAACAAGAATGGGCGTTCATGTACAAAGACCGAAAAGCGGTCAATTTCGGGATCATCAATCCTAAAGCATGGAAGCAAATATCCTCGTCTCCACACGGACAATTCACCACTTTCGAAGGAGTATACACATTCTCAACCATTGCCGTGGCTCCCGAAACGAGAAAGAAAGAGGTTAACGGCAACGTCCGCCGATGGAAGATGGTTTGCCTGACCCCGACTTCAGTCATCTCTGCCTCTGCTTCACAAGCATTCAACAACTATATGCTCATATATTCCTGCATCTTTCTGATCATCCTATTCGGGGCATTGACCAGAGCCAGATTTATCAGTGTGCGGGCACAGGGACGAAAAAAGCTTGAGTTGGCCAAGCTGGAGGCGGAAGAAGCCAACAAGGCCAAAAGCGACTTCCTGGCCAGAATGAGCCATGAAATCCGCACCCCGATGAACGCGATCATCGGCATGACGCACCTGGCACTCAAAACGAATATGTCCCCAAAACAAAACGACTATCTGACGAAGGTCGATATATCTGCAAAGTCCCTGCTCGGTATCATCAATGACATCCTCGACTTCTCTAAAATCGAGGCTGGCCGACTGGAAGTTGAACATATCGACTTCCTTCTGGACGATGTACTTAACGACGTACTCAACATGCTCGGCCTCCAGGCTGAGCAGAAAGGGCTTGAATTCCTCTTGATGGTCAGGAGCACGGTTCCCAACCTGCTTGTGGGTGATCGCCTTCGCCTGGGTCAGGTACTGTTGAACCTGACCGGCAATGCATTGAAATTCACTGAATCCGGCGAAATTATCATCTCCGCGAAGTTGGTCGAAGAATCCGACGGTATGGCAGTGATCAGATTCTCTGTTCAGGACACTGGCATAGGCATTAGTCCGGAACAGGCAGCCAAGCTCTTTCAACCATTCAGCCAGGCCGACGGTTCAACCACCCGTCAATTCGGAGGCACCGGACTGGGCCTGACCATCAGCAAACGATTGGTGGAATTAATGGGCGGAACGATGCGACTTGAGAGCGAAGTCGGGAAAGGGAGCAAATTCATTTTCACCATCCCGTTCGAGCTGCAGGCTAAGCACACCGGTGCACATCACATTTACCCCGAGGAAATCAGAGGCATGCGTGTCCTGGTTGTTGACGACAGCAGAATGTCGAGAAAAATTCAAAGCAAAGTTCTGCAATCATTTACTTTCGACGTAGAGACAGCAGAAAGTGGAGGGCAGGCACTGGAACTATTGCATGAACACGACAAGTCCAGCCCCTTCAAGCTGGTAGTCACTGACTGGAGAATGCCGGACATCGACGGCATTGAACTGGTCCAGAAAATCAAGGGAACCAGCCTTCTCGAAAATATCCCCAAAATCATCATGCTCACAGCGTACGGGCATGATGAAATCCGACATCGGGCAGAACAGATTGATCTGGACGGCTTCATGCTCAAGCCATTCAACCGGTCGATTCTGTTTGACACCATCATGGAAGCCTTTGTTCATGATGAACACCGGATGAGAAAGATAATACCAAGCGATTCCCGAACCGGTGTGCCATCCAACGTGGCCGGGGCTCACATTCTGCTGGCGGAAGACAACGAGATCAATCAGCAAGTTGCCCGAGAAATATTGGAAGGTTCTGATATTATAGTCTCAATAGCCAACAACGGCCAGATAGCTGTGGAGATGGCCAAGGCCAACACCTACGATGCGGTGCTGATGGATATCCAGATGCCGATCATGGATGGTTTCGAGGCTGTGAAGAGAATTCGATCCGACGAGAAACTACAGTCCATCCCGATTATCGCCATGACGGCACATGCTCTGGTCGGCGACAAGGATAAAAGCCTGCTGGCAGGCATGGATGACCATATCACCAAACCCATCGATCCCGACTTACTTATGGAAGTCCTTTCAAAGTGGCTTCCCGAGCATTCCGGACCGGAAGGCAAACAAACACCCACGACGATCCGAGAAGATGATCACCTCACTGTTTTCGAGAAACTACCAGGCATTGAGTCGAAAAAGGCCCTCGCCCGGATTCGAGGAAACGCAGAGCTTTACAAAAAGCTCCTTGTCAATTTTGCGCATGATTGTGAAGCAGCATGCTTGAATCTTCAATCATTGATCTCCAAGGACGATTACGAAGAAGCTCGGATACTGGTCCACACCATGAAAGGCGTAGCAGGAAATGTTGGAGCTGACGACCTACACCACCGTTTGCAGGAAGTAGAAACAGCCATAAAGAATCGTTCTGACGCGCTTCCAGCTTTAATGACTGACCTGATTTCAAAGAGAGAACATGTTGTTGAAGGCATCATCAAGGCATTCCCCCCAACCAAAGATAAAGAATGTGAGGATGCACCCGACACCATCAGTTTCCAGGAAACCCCAAAATTGTTGCCCCAACTCAGGGAGTTGTCGGATCTTTTGAAAAAGCATGATGTAGAAGCCAGGGAAATGTATCAATCCATGGAATCAAAGCTTGCCCACGCAGCACCAAAGTTCTCAAAGGAGCTCGGTGTGATGCTCGACAAATTCGACTTCACGAGCGGGCATTTAAAAATCGAAAGTTTCATCTCCGAATGTGAACAGCAGGAGGAAGCCGATGGATAAGGCGCGAATTCTCGTTGTCGACGACATCCCGGCCAACCTGGAAATCCTGAGCGGCCTGTTGAGTCCCGAGTATCAGGTCAGTGTGGCGATCAATGGAAATGACGCCTTGCGAATGGTCATGTCCGGAGATCCGCCCGACCTTGTACTGCTGGACGTCATGATGCCTGAGATCGATGGTTACCAAGTATGCACTACAATGAAGGCCAATGAGCAGACTCGGCCCATTCCCATAATATTCGTAACGGCCATGAGCGCCATGGAAAACGAAGAAGAAGGCTTGGAATTAGGGGCAGTCGATTATATCACCAAGCCGTTCAATCCTTCCATTGTCTTGGCAAGAGTGAAAACCCACCTCTCGTTATACAATCAAACCAGGCTATTGCAGGATCTGGTCAGCGAACGAACCCTCGAACTAGAAAAAGCAAAGGATGAGGCAGAGTTGGCGAATCGAGCTAAAAGCGCTTTCCTCGCCAATATGAGTCATGAACTCCGGACGCCCCTCAATGGCATCATCGGAATGACCCAGCTCCTATTGGAAACCAATCCGACGACAGATCAGAAAGACTTCCTCGAAGATGAGTTGGAATCCTCTTCCCGCATGCTGACGATGGTCAATGACCTTCTGGAATTGTCGAGCGTAGAAGCCGGCAAAGTCCGTTTATGCCCCTGCCGCTTTGAAACAAGAGATGTCCTTGATCAGTTTTTCGACCTTTACCGGGATCGGGCAAATCAAAATGGTATTGATTTTTCAACCTCAATCGGGGCCGATGTCCCAGAAGGTCTATGCGCCGACATTGGTCGCATCCGCCAGGTCCTGATGAATCTGCTAAACAACGCACTTCGTTTCACCAGTAACGGTTCCGTAACGGTGTCGGTCAAATCCTGGGGTAAAAAAGAAGGCTCCACAACCGAGTCAGACACATTAGATGTCTGCTTCAGCGTCAAGGATACCGGCGTCGGCATTCCCAAGGAAAAACAGGAATACATTTTCGAGCCTTTTTCCATTGGTGAGGATTTCATGACCAAGGTCCATAGTGGCGCAGGACTTGGGCTTTCAATCTCAAAACGCCTTGTCGAATTAATGGGGGGACACATCTGGCTGGAAAATGCCGAAGATGTCGGTACGACTGTCAGCTTTACGGTTCCGTGTGCTCTCTTTATGCCAGACGAAGAGTCGTGAAAATGTTCTTATAAGCCATACTCCCAATCAACGGCAGCCCCTTGGGCAAGGCTAATCTAATCAGTAGGTCGTCGGTTCAACTCCGATTGCCTGACTAATAAAGCATACCCCGGCCTGACACTCCGCCTCCCGGCGTATTCTGCCACGCCTAATCCTTGTACAGTCCTTATACAAAATCTCATAGATCTTAAACGGATCAAAGTCCCTGAGCCTCATTTGAGTACACTTCAATATTATAAATGATAATCCTCGCCATTTCCTGATATGGTCATAATACGAAAGTCACAGATGCATGTATTGAAACGCGGGGAGGTCATTGCGATGTCATTGCCTAGAAGTCTGAGTGTATTGATGTTGGTTATGGTCCTATGGACCCCTGCTTTTGGCGCTAACCCTTTAAAGGTCACTTTCGTCAACCCAAGTCATCCGGGACCAGGTTTTTGGGGAACGGTAACAGCATTTATGCAGGCTGCCGCCGATGATCTCGATATCGATCTGAAAGTGGTGTACGCCTCCAAGAGTTCGGATATCGATCGGCTTGAATATGTTCGTCTCTTCGAACAGGAAGCTAACGCTCCGGATAAGCCGGACTTCATTATAACCCATTTCAGGAAAGCGACAGCCAGGACCATCCTGGATATCGCAGAAAAATCCCAGGTCAAAACATTCATTTTCAATACCAGTGTTCCAACAGACGAACGTAAGGTGGTTGGTTTTCCCCGCGGACAATACAAATACTGGGTCGGTCACATGTATCCTGATGACGTACGTGGAGGGTTCGATCTGGCAACTGCGCTCATTGATGCGGCGCAGAAAAAGGGACTTGCGGCGGAAAACGGCAAGATCGGCGTGGTAGGAATTTCAGGCAACCAGCACTCTGTGGCGGCCCTCAGCCGCAACCGTGGGCTTGAGCAGGCAGTAAAGGACAGCGAAGCACGTTTGCACCAGATCGTCTTCGCCAAATGGAAGAAGCCCATTGCCGAAGATCTGTCCACCAAGCTCATACAGCGTTTTCCAGACATCTCAGTCATATGGGCTGCCAGCGATCTGATGTCCTTGGGAGTTGTTGAAGCCGCAGAGAAGGTTGGGAAGGCTCCGGGCCAACAAGTCCTGACCGGTGGATTCGACTGGCGTTCGGATGCCCTTGAAGCGATCAAGGCGGGAACCATGACAGCCTCGGCCGGTGGCCATTTTATGGAGGGAGGATGGGCCATGGTCATGCTTTACGACTATGCCAACGGTAAGGATTTTGCCGCCGACTCAGCCCGGGTCGAATCTCATTTGAAGATAATTGATGGGACGAACGTCGATGCCTACCTGTCGCACTTCAGTGATCGTGACTGGAATCAAATTGACTTCAGGGAATTTTCCAAAGTCTACGATCCAAAGGTCAAGGAATACGACTTCAGCCTGAGTGCAATCTTCAAGCAGTTGAAGGAATAGGCATGTACAGTACCCACATGCGCTTAACAGCCATATTTATCGCGCTTTGTATGCTTTCGATCCTGCTTGGTCCAGATCGAGTGTCGGCGGACAGCGGCGTGTTGATCACATCCGGGCATCCGGAGTACGCCCCGTTCATGTGGCATGAAGGCGATGAAATCGTCGGAGTTGGACCGGACCTCGTCAGGATGATCTTTGGCGAACTTGGTATAGAAGTCGAGTCCCCCTACACAGGCCCCTGGAAACGAGTGCAACAACTGGGGAAGGCCGGAGAAATCGACGTGATATCCGGCATGTACCGCAACAAAGATCGTATGACATACATGACCTATGTTGAGCCCCCCTACTCGCCAGACCCCTTTGTGGTCTGGGTGAAAAAAGGGCACTCGTTCCCCTTTAACAGCATGGAAGACCTGATCGGAAAGCGGGGCATCACAATCCTGGGAGACTCATTCGGACAAGAATTCGATGATTTCGCCAAGGCGCATCTCGATTTAAAGCGAGCGCCAAAAATCGAGCAGAATTTTCTCAAGATATTGCACGACCACGCCGACTACATGGTTTGCGGATACTATCCAGGGCTGCTCGAAAGCTACAAGCTTGGATTGGCTGACAAAGTAGAGATTTTGCCAACACGACTGGGTTCGGAGTTCATGTTTATGGCTTTCAGCAAAAAATCCAAATTCATTAAACATTTGCCTTACGCCCGTAAACGTGTGGAAGAACTCGAGCGCGATGGAACCGTAGCCCGACTGTTCAAGAAACATCTCGATGCGTTGGAGCGTCGGTACCAGCACAGGCAATAGACAGCCGACAGGGAGAGCTTAAAAACAAATGAAATACGTGCGCGACCGTTCAATAGCTCGAAACCTGACGATCAGTCTGGTCTTTTCCGTGGCCCTGATCTCGGTTCTTGCCTTGGGCTACAACCACGTATCAGCTCTCGAATCCCTACGGGCCAAGCTTGAGACCAGAAGCGACGAATTCACAACATTGCTGGTTGACGGACTTGGCCCGCAGATTTGGAACTTCGACACCGAGGGCATGGAAAGCGTTGCCAACTCCAATTTCCAAAACGAATTCGTTGTCAGCCTGCGTATCATGGACAGCTTCGGCAATACGCTGTTTGATCGCGAAAAAGAACACGACACGGACATCCTCAAACGAAAAGGCGACATCGTCCACCAAGGCAAGGAGCTCGGGAGTGTCGAAGTGTCCTTTACTCCCCGGTTTTATCGGAAAGATGTCCAGATCATGCTCATTCACAACACCATCACCATATTGGTGGTGCTAACGAGCCTGTTTATCCTTACAGGAATATTCTTGCGCATATTCCTTCGTCGTCCGCTGGCAGATCTGGGTGAAGTGGTCAAAGCCTATGGAGAGGGAGACTACGCGTATTCTTCGGAGACGGATCCGGCCTGGGAGTTTCAGCCGCTTGTTCGGGTTCTCAGAGAGATGGGAGGGCGTATAACCGCTCAGATGCAGGAACTCTCCGAAGCAGAGGCAAACTACAGGACCATTTTTGAAAATACAGTGGAAGGGTTGTTCCAGATTTCCCGAAGAGGGAAAGTATTCAACGTCAATCCGGCTGCTGCAAAGATCATGGGATATAACTCGCCATCAGATCTCCAGGAGGCTGTCGCCAACCTGGTCGAGGTGGTCATCATGACACCCGAGGATAAGGCGGAGATTTTCCAGACTCTGAGGGGCGGAGCCTCCGTCGTTAAACGTGAAGCTCAGCTCAGAAAGAAGGATGGAAAAATTATCTGGGTCTCTTTCAACCTTCGGCCAGTATTCAACGACAACAGGAAATTCGTTATGGCCGAAGGATCTCTCGAGGACATCGGTATACGTAAAAAGACCGAGCAGGCGCTCCTTGAAGCCAAGGAGGCCTCCGAGGAGGCCAACCGTCTCAAATCGGAATTCCTGTCAACGGTTTCCCATGAGTTAAGGACTCCCATGACGTCAGTCCTTGGTTTTACAAAACTCATCAACCGGGATTTAAAAAAGCTTTTTGATTGCGGCGTTGAATTGACGGAGGAGGGCACGTGCTCGTTGGACCGAGTCAGTGGCAATCTTGGCATAATCATCGCCGAAAGTGAGCGGTTGAGTCGGCTGATCAATGACGTTCTCGATTTGGCCAAGATGGAGTCTCGAGAGATTATTTGGAATATCGAGGTCGCGCAACCCAAGGATATCATTGATCGGAGCCTTTCGGCCACGGCCTCTCTTGTCGAAGGGTCGAAGGTTACCCTTGTGTCCAATTGCGAGACCGACCTTCCGGATGTGGAATGTGACATTGAGCGGATCATACAAGTCTTGATCAACCTGATCTCCAACGCAGTGAAGTTCACCGAGCAAGGCGAGATTATCAGCTCTGTGGAGATTGTGCCCGATGGACTGGTTTTCAGTGTCACGGATTCCGGTGCCGGTATCCCGAACGATCAGCAGGAACTGATTTTCAACAAGTTCAAACAGATCGGGGACACCCTTGAGAACAAGCCCGTCGGCACCGGGCTCGGGCTGGCAATATGCAAGGAAATCATCGACCTGCACAGCGGTCGCATTTGGGTGGATAGTACCCTTGGCGAAGGCAGCCGTTTCTCTTTCCTTCTGCCTTTGATTCAACCGGCGTAAGCCATTTATACATGTTTGCAGGGTGATATTGTACATCTATCCTTAAGCAGTTCTTTGCAACCATACTCTATGTACCAAACACCCCAAGAGAAAAAGCCCTTACGACATCGAGTTCGTAAGGGCTTAATTTCCAGTGGTGCTCGGGGACGGAATTGAACCGCCGACACGGGGATTTTCAGTGGGATATCGTATGGTTCACGCACAATCATGCTCCATCATTCAGACCCCATAACAGGCAGTAATCATAAATCATTGCTGCAACATCAGCATCATTTATAATCACACAAAATCACTCTCTGTCAGGGCGAATCCTTGTACAGTCCTTGTACAGATTCCAATTTGGCAAAGATGTGGAAAATCGAACCACAACCTCTTGAATGCCATTCATGAGTCAAAGTACGTTTGAGTCGGATGAACCTCTAAAAAAGGCTTTGTGATTTTATCTTGCCAATTATGCTCGGTTTGAGTGTGGTGTTTTACACATAATTTTACACATCAAGGTATTTGGATACCTATTGTGGAGTGCCCGGCGTGAGAGAACTGTCGCTCTGGACGGCACTCACGTTGTTAAACGGCTTGCTGCAAGGGTTTTGTAATCTTGTGTTGTGATTTTGCCCTTTGTTTTTTGGTTTAATCGACACGTAATCGACACGTAATCGACACGCATTCTCTTTGCCGCCACCAGAAATCATTCGGTCGTGGCTCTCCGTATCATTTACGTCTTGATCCCGATCACTAATATGGCGTTCAAGAATAGCATCTCGATGTTTATCCATTCGTTTCTGGCCCTGGGGATTGGGACAAAACAAGTGCGCTTGCTGACCCCGGTGCATTGCTGTAGGCTTTATGAATCTTATAATTGTAGATATAGGCGGTTTCTACAGTGTATCACCCCCGTTTTCGTGCATGGCAGAATTATATTCTCGCTGTATTGCTCCTCATCCTTGTTTTCCCAGCAGCCTCATCGGCTGCGGGGACCAAAGTCTCCCTCCAGTTACAATGGAAGCACCAGTTTGAATTCGCCGGGTTCTACGCCGCCAAGGAATTGGGTTACTACCGCGACGCCGGGCTGGATGTGGAGATTCGCGAGTACAAGCGGGGAATAGATATCCCCGATGAAGTGCTTTCCGGCAAAGCGACTTTCGGCACCCTTTACAGCACTATTATTCTTAAACGCATGCAGGGAGCACGGGTCGTTCTCCTGGCTAACTATTTCAAACGCTCTCCGTTGGCTTTGGTAACCAAGCCCGATATCTACTCCCCGAGCCAGTTGCGGGGCAAGAAGGTCATGGGTGTGAAACACGAACTGGAAAGTGCGAATTTCGCCCAGGTTTTCAACCAGTTTGAGATGACTGCCCAAGACATAGACATTGTCCCACATGTCTTCAATACCAAGCCATTTGAGCGCGGTGAGGTGGATGCAACAACCGTATTCATGACCAACGAGGTCTACTGGCTACGCAAGCGGAATGTTCCATTCAACATCATCGACCCCAACAACTTCGGTGTCCCCTTCTACGACGTCAACGTTTTCACTTCTGAGGATTATGCCAACAACAATCCCGAAGTGGCCGAAGCTTTCATAAAGGCCTCCAACAAAGGGTGGGAGTATGCGCTTAACCATCAGGAAGAGATCGTCGATCTGATCCTCGAAAAATACAACACCCAGGGAAAAACCAGAGGGCACCTTCTGTTTGAAGCCGCAGAGAGTGAACGTTTGATCATGCCAACGGTCTACCCCATCGGCTCCGTGGATGTGAAACGCATCCAACTCATGGAGGCCCTGTTCCACCTCGTGAACATGGCAGACCTGGTCGACCCGAGTCTTTTCGTCTTTGGGGAATGGGGCAAACCCAGCATTCCACTCACCGAGACGGAGCAGCTTTTCGTTGAGAAGGCTCCTCCTGTCAAAGTCATCCAATCATTCCACCAGCCACCGTTCATCGTCACCACGGACAACAAACACACAGGCTATCTATACGATTTATTAAGGGAAGTTCTCCGTATTGCCGGATTGAAAATGGAATATGTCCCCGGTGGCAAGACGTTTGACTCCATGATCGAGACCGTGCGCCAGGGCAAGGCCGATATCCTGCCCAACATGAGTACGAGCGGGAAACTTACTGGTCCAATTTCAAGAACCCAACCCATTGCAACGGCCCCTTATGCGCTCGTCGGTAAGATCACTTCAGATCCCATCAACACTCTGGCGGACCTGCATGGCAAACGGGTTGCTGTCGTGAAGGGTTACGCCCAGGACAGGCTTTTGGACAACTTCCCGAAAATCCACAAAATTCATGTCGCCAACAATGAGGAAGCCTTCAATGCGGTACGCATGGGCTATGCCGATTATTTTCTCAACAACCTGGCCAACTCCAATTACATTCTTCAGAACACCTATGCCACGGACCTGCGCATAAGTGGAGAACTGCCCTATACGGAATTCCCACCGTTATCTCTTGCCTTTGCCATAAGCCAGCGTGAATCAGAGCTGTACCCGATCTTCAAAAAGGCCCTGGACGCTGTTCCCCTGGAAACCATCCTGCGATTGCGCAGGAAGTGGTTCGGCGAAGAAGGACTCCAGGCTGCAGGGAGGAATACGGACGAAAAAACGTTGCTCGTCGATTTCAGGGTGCGCCCGCCCCATATGAGCATCCAAGGTGATTCTGCGGTGGGACCGCTTATCGATCTCCTCGAAAAGGCAGTGGAGAACATCGGGTATAAAATCAAATGGCAGTTTCGTCCTTTCGAAGAAAGTCTCGAGGCACTGAAAAGTGGCCAATCCGACATTGTTCCCAGAATTTTCTTGGAAAAGGACAGAGAGGAATTCGCTAGCTTTATCGGGCCGATCGGCCACGAGACCAAAAAGGTTGAATTCCTGATGCGGCCTGGGGGTAAATCGCTGGAGCGATA
>Ga0209692_10002154_pt1 | contig 22872 bp, 12 predicted proteins | sample tdDd472_FD_187129 | JGI IMG/M metagenome (GOLD analysis project Ga0209692, IMG submission 187129) | Marine sediment microbial communities from the Atlantic coast under amendment with organic carbon and nitrate - tdDd47.2 (SPAdes)... | ecosystem: Environmental > Aquatic > Marine > Coastal >... | reverse complement strand
TTTTTGTATTAACAGAAAGTGTTACGAAAGGGCACCAAAATGGTATTGCTATTTCGATGGGTTTATCGCTTGGCGTAATGATTCATACATTGGCAGCAGCTTTAGGTTTGTCCTTAATTATTCAACAATCGGTATTAGTCTTTTCCGTAATTAAGTATTTAGGTGCTGCCTACTTACTTTATTTGGCAATTACCGCCTTAAGAGATAAATCGAAGAGTAACAAGGATGAGCAGATTCAGGAAAATGAGACAATGAGTTGGATGCAATTGATTCGTAAGGGATTCTTAATGAATGTTCTAAATCCTAAAGTATCACTATTTTTTATTGCCTTCTTGCCACAATTTGTAAGTAATTCAGGTATCAATATTAGCATACAAATGATTGTATTGGGATTTATTTTTATGATTCAATCATTAGTAGTATTTAGTTTGATTGCGATTCTTTCAGGTCGATTGAATCAGTATTTGGACAGTCCGAAGTTTTGGAAGATTACCCGGTGGAGTAAGTTTGGAGTCTTATCTGTCTTGGCAGGATTGCTATTGGTATCGGAAAAATAATAAACTTGAGTATTAACCTACTAGTATATTTAATGATCTTAGGGGATCAGAATTGTGAAGTCACCTTTTGGTGACTTTTTTTGTTTTTACAGTTAACAGTATGTTGTTTTAGCACAATTTTATGTTGATATTGCTAAATGTTTCGAATTTAATTCTGTGTTACTTTATACTGTCAAATAAAAAACATTTGGTGAGTATAGGGGAAAGGTGCATTGTGGTTAATGGGATTTTTCCCCTTTCTTAATTGCAATGATTTAGTGAAAAAATAGGTCGTCACGAATGATAACCTATTGGTACAAAAAATCACATAATACTAACTAAATTATTCTATAAAACTAACTACTATTTTCTGAACTTCTTGAGAATTTGTTCCAACGTAAATGTTATAATCTCCACTCTCAAATAAAAACTCACCTTCAGGAGAATAGTATCCTAAATCTTTTTGGTTCAATTCGAATGTAATTTTTCGTTCTTCATTCGCTGCTAGCTTAATTTTCTTAAATGCTTTTAGTTCTTTAACAGGTCTGGCAAAAGATGCTGAAGGAGCCTGAATGTAGGCCTGAACCACCTCTTCACCTTCAAATTTGCCTGTATTCGATAATAGAAGACTAAGTTTTATTGATTCATTTAACTGATAAGATTCTTTATCGGTTTTAACCTGAGAATAGGTGAAATTTGTGTAGCTCAAACCATATCCGAAAGGAAATAAAGGAGTATTTGGAGCATCGGTATAGTGTGACCAAAATACATTCCCCGATGGAGTAAGACGACCAGTTTTCATATGATTGTAATAAATTGGACATTGTCCAACATTGCGAGGAAAAGACATGGTCAATTTCCCAGCTGGATTGTAATCACCAAAAAGAACATCAGCAATTGCATTGCCAGCTTCGCTACCTGCAAGCCAGGTTTCTAAAATGGCATCAGCTTTTTCAGCAAGTTCGGGAATGGCTATTGGGCGACCATTCATTAACACTACAACCACGTTTTTATTTACTTTACGTATTGCATGGAACAGTTCCATTTGCAAGCCTTTTAACTGTATATCAGTTTGACTTCTTGCTTCTCCTGTCTGCCAGCAATCCTCTCCAATTGTTAGCAATACAACCTCAGATTGTTTTGCAGCTTTAATGGCTTCTGAAAATTCAGATCTGTCATTATTGTTGTAGGTGAGTTCTTGTAAGAAACTTCTTTCCCCAACAGTTAGGTCACAACCTTTAGCGTAATTAATTTTTGTATTGGGCGATACTGCTGCCTTAACACCTTTAAGTAATGATACAGCAGAGTTGGTAATTGCTTTTGCTCGCCAACTTCCTAATGGAACATCTTTATCATTGGCTAATGGACCAATTATGGCTAATGATTTGATCTCTTTTGAAAGAGGAAGGATTTGTCTGTTATTTTTTAGCAAGACCATCGATCGTTTGGCAACTTTTCTTGCAGCAGATCTATTTTCTTCATTGTAAATCCGTTCTTTTTCTCTCTCTGGATTTGAATATTTGTATGGATCATCAAACAATCCTAGCTTGTATTTAATTTTTAAAATACGGCGGACTGCATCATCAATTAAGTTTTCATCAACTTTTCCTTCTGCTACCAATTCTTTTAAATAGGGCAGATAAGCATCCGATTCCATATCCATATCCGAACCTGCATTAAGACACCTTTCTGCAGCTTTTTTTAAATCTTTTGCTGCACCATGATAAGCTACTTCCTCAATGCTTCCCCAATCGGATACCACAAATCCTTCATATTTCCATTCGCCTTTCAGTAAATCTCGTTGCAGATATTTATTTGCTGTTGCCGGTGTACCATTAATAATATTAAAGGAGTTCATAAATGTGGCAACTCCCGAATTGGCAACTGCTTTAAACGGAGGAAGAACAATATTGTGTAGTGTATAGCTTCCAATGTCAACTGTATTGTAATCTCTACCTGATTCTGAAAATCCATAAGCTGCGAAATGCTTGGCACAAGCAGCAATTGTATAATCATCGGAAAGATCATCGCCTTGAAAACCTTGGACGCGGGCAAGGGAAAAGATGCTAGCCAAATAAGGATCTTCTCCACAGCCTTCCATTACGCGTCCCCAGCGAGCATCTCTGCCAACATCCATCATAGGTGCGAATGTCCAGTGCAGACCTGCTGCCGAAGCTTCTTTTGCCGCTACCTCTGCTGAAAGTTTTGCCATTTCGGGTTCCCAGGATGATGCTTCTGCCAGTGGGATAGGAAACATGGTTTTGTAACCATGAATTACATCGTAAGCAAACATCATTGGAATTCCCAGTCGGCTGTTTTCTACAGCCAGTTTTTGTGCTTCATAAGTTTCAGAGGCTCCATTTACATTAAGCATAGAGCCTACTTTTCCATTTTTAATATTATCAAGTTGATTCTGAATATTATCATTTTTGGGAGCCGGACCAGTCATTTCCCATCTACTCGTACATTGGTTCAATTGACCAATCTTTTCTTGTAAATTCATTTTAGACATCAAGTCATTTACAAACTTATCAGCTTTACTTGCAGTTGTGTCTTGTTTGGAACAAGCCGAAAGTAGCAAGAAGTAAATTATCCCAAAAATTAAATATTTTCTCATCTATTCTACATCAATTTTAGTTGTGTTAATGATATTCTTGGAAGATGTACCAATCATTAGTTTAAATTGTCCGGTTTCTAACTTCCAATTCATTTTTTTATCATCAAAGAAGGCGAAGTCTTTTACTGGAATATCAATTTGAATGGATTTACTTTCACCTGAATTTAAAGATACTTTTTTGAAACCTTTCAATTCTTTTAGCGGTCTTAAAACCGAGGATTTTACATCGTTTACATATACTTGAATAAGTTCCTTTCCGCTCAAGTTTCCAGTATTTTTTATTTCACAAGTAATAGAAATAACATCCTCTTCTTGGTATATCTTTTTGTCTGTTTTTACATTGGTGATTTCAAAATCAGTATATGAAAGCCCATAGCCAAATGCGAATAAAGGTTTAATGTTTTTTGTATCGTGCCAACGATAACCTACTAATATATCTTCTTTGTATTCCTGGTTTACACCATCACCCGGATAGGATATTTCTCCAAATGAATGGGCTGCATTATCTTCCAGTTTTACTGGGAAAGTGAAAGGTAATTTACCCGATGGATTTACATCTCCTGATAGAATATCAGCAATGGCATTTCCGGCTTCACTTCCTAAATACCAAACCTGAGCAATTGCTTTTACTTTTGAGATCCAAGGCATTTTAACAGCATTCCCGCTAACAAGAACAATTGCTGTATTTTGATTTACTTTTAATATTTCAGAAAGCAGTTCATCCTGTCCAAAAGGAAGAGAAAATTGTAAACGATCATCACCTTCACAATCCTGATGATGATTTTTGTTTAATCCTCCTACAAACAGAACCATATCGGCTTGTTTGGCAATTTTAATGGCTTCTGATTGAAGAGAATCTGCATTTAGTTTAGAAGGAATTACTCTTCCGTATGCCGAAGGACCTGACGAATATCCCATTGCATGCAATATTTTTGCATTTGCAAATCGTTTCTGTATTCCTTCCAAAGGAGATATTTCATGAATGGTTTTCAATTCCGATGATCCACCACCAATGGTCATCATGCGAGTAGCATTCTCGCCTATTACCGCAATTGTTTTTGTTGTTTCAGGATCGATAGGAAAGAAGTTGTTCTCGTTTTTCAATAATACAATACCTTCTTGTGCAATTTCACGAGCAACATCAAAATGTTCCTGACTATTCATACTTCCAAAAGGTCTGGAATTGTCCATATTGGTTCTGAACATCAATCGAAGAATGCGTCTAACTTTTTCGTCAACTACACTTTCATCAATCTCTCCATTTTCAATCATTTTTCTTAAAGGATTTGCCAGATAATAGTTATCGTAGGCATTTTTAGAAGAGCTTGTAAGTCCATCAGTTCCGGTTCCCATTTCAATATCTAAACCATAAAGTGCAGCTTGTTTGGTGTCGTGAGTTGCTCCCCAATCGGTAACCAAAACACCATCAAATTCCCAGTCTCTCTTCAGAATTTTATTTACTAATAATTCGTTGTGACAACAATATTGACCTCTGTATTGATTGTATGCTCCCATAATAGACCATACATTTCCTTCTTGAACTGCTGCTTTAAAAGCAGGTAAATAGATTTCATACAAAGCTCTGTCACTTAATTCCACATTAATATGATCTCTCCAATGCTCCTGATTGTTGAGTACGTAATGCTTTACACAAGCTGCAACACCATTTTCCTGTACTCCATGAATATAGGGAACTACCATTTTCGAAGCCAAATATGGATCTTCTCCCATGTATTCAAAGTTTCTTCCATTTAGAGGAGTACGGTAAATGTTAACACCAGGTCCAAGAAGAATATCTTTCTTACGATACCTTGCTTCTTCGCCTATGGCTTTTCCATACTTGTAAGACAATTCAGGATTAAATGTGGCGGCTAAACAGGTAAGTGCAGGAAAAGCTGTGCAGGAGTCGTTTGTCCAATTGGCATGACTCCAATCATCCCATGCAATCTCAGCACGAACACCATGTGGACCATCGGACATCCAAATTTCAGGAATTCCTAATCGGGGAACTCCTTTTGAACTAAATTTTGATTGAGCATGGCACATATCAAGCTTTTCTTTTAAACTTAGCTGTTTTATTATTTCCTCTATTTTTTGATCCATTGATTCTGAGCTGTTTTGTGCAAATAAGGGAATTGTTCCTATAAGAATTGAAAGAAGTATGATGAAGAATAAATTTTTCATGTCGGTTGGTTTTGGTTAATCGATATATTAAAATTGCAGCCTGTAAAGTTGATTTAATAAATAATGGTTTGTATTGCTCTTGCAGGTATTTCAATTTGCGAAGCAACATTGGCTCCAACATAAAGCTTATAATTTATTTTCTGATCAGAATCATTCATTACAACCGTAATCATTTTCCCATCTTCGTTGAGAAATGACGTACTTTCCAAGAAGCTAATGCTGGAAACAGTACTAACTCTTTTTGCCCCAGGGCGAATGTATTTTGAAAAATGACCTAAATAGTAATAGGATGGAGTATAGATTAGGCTATCTGTTCTGGTATCTGCATGAATTGGGGCGAAGCACAAATTATTTACATGATTTGGTCCACCTGTTTCATCCAAAAGTATATTCCAATCGGTCCAACCAACAGTTCCCCTATTAAAATCGTTAATAATAGAGTGACCATATCTCTCTGCATTTGACCAATGTTGATATTTTTCAGGATCGAAACTTTCGTTACATCCTTCTGTAAATAATAGTTTTTTATCAGGATAAGCTTCCTGAATCTTTTGTAGATTGTCGAACATTGGTTCACCTTTTCTCCAGGTTTCGTACCAATGGAAACCAGTTCCCCAAGCATATTTAGATGATTCAGGATCATCGAATATGGTATTTGCTCGATGTGTAATTAAATCTCGATTGTGATCCCATACCACTATGTTTTTATCTCCCAATCCTTCTTTTTCCAATATTGGACCGAGGTGATTTTTAAGGAAGTCACGTTCTTCTTCTGCAGTGTATATGCAAGATTCCCATCGTTGAACTGCCATTGGTTCATTTTGAATGGTAATTCCCCAAACAGGAATTCCTTCTTTCTCGTATGCCTTTATGAATTTTGCATAGTATTTAGCCCAGGAATCGTAAAATTCAGGTAATAATTTTCCTCCTTGCAGCATGTTCTTGTTATCCTTCATGAAAGCTGGTGGGCTCCATGGACTTGCATAAAATAGCATACTTCCACCTGCTTTTTGAATTGCTCTTTTAATCATAGGCAATCGATATTCTTTATCAGCGTCAATGGAAAATGTCTTTAATTCTTTATCACCTTCTTCAATATAGGTAAAGTTCCCTTTACTAAAATCACAAGAGTGAATTGATGTTCGCATTAAGGTGTAATCGATACCTTCTTTGGAATAATAGGCATTTAATAATTCTTCCTGATTTTCTTTTGAAAGTTTAGCAAAAACTTCTGCAGAGGCATCTGTTATTGCTCCTCCAATTCCAATAAAGCTTTGAAAAGTATTGTTGGGATTCACAAAAATCGAGTTCTCGGTTTCCTTGGCTTGCTCTGATTTCGTAAATGCAATTTCACCGGTATTACTCAAGCGCAAGTCGGTATCTTTTGCGGTGGTGATTACTCTTGCTTTTTTTCCTTTTACACTAAAAGAAGTAGCTGTTTGAACAGATTCTGTACTCTTAGGTTGAGTACAAGCAACGAGTACAATTGCTAAAATTGGAATGTATCTTTTCATAGTAAATGGTTCTTAATCCATAAAATAGGGGAAGACTACCTCCAAGTGAGGTAGTCTTTTTATAATTGTATGTAGTTGTTTTTAATAACCAGGATTCTGATCAGTTTCACTCATTGCATTATTCGCAATAATTTCATTTTGAGGAATAGGAAACAACTCGTGTTTGTTAGCCGTGTATCCTAAATTCCCAAGCTCTTGAACTGCAAGATCCCAACGAACTAAATCCCAATATCTGCTTCCTTCAAAAGCGAGCTCTAACTGTCGTTCACTAACAATAGCCTGAAACATATCATCTGATCCTGTAATATCTGATAAACCTGCACGAGATCTTACTTTATTGATCTCAATTAATGCTTGTCCCGGACTACTTGAAAAGTGATAAGCTTCGGCTGCCATTAGTAAAACATCAGCATAGCGCATCAATCGCCAGTTTACGGTATAATTCAAATCTGGGACACCACTTTCACTTGTTTCAGATGGTTTGGTTACATATTTTAAACGCATGAATCCTTCGTAATCATGAGCATTCGGATCTTCAATAACTCCACCAGTTGCTTCAAAATCTGCAGCTGACATAACTGTTGCATTACCACGCTCAGTATCTCCAGCATCAATAAAAGCCTGACCAATTTTAGCAGAAGGCATGTTAAAACCCCATCCGTTAGCAATATCTAAACTTGATCCTGAAATGTTGAATAAGTTGCTTCGAGGACCTTGCAATTGAATTTCGATATTGTTTTCGTTTCCACCGCCCCAAGGGAAATTTCCCCAGTCGTATCCTTCCTGAGCTGTGTATGAAATTTCGAATAATGATTCTTGTCCAAATTCAGTTTCTTTTGTCCAAACATCGGCAAAATTAGGTTCTAAATCGTATTCACTACTACTAATAACGGCAGCTAATTGTATTGCTGCTTCTGCATATTTTTTCTGATACAACAATGCTTTTCCATAATATGCCTGAGCAGTTCCTTTTGAAAAACGATATTGATCAGGAGCACTGTACTCACTCTTTAATGGGAGATCAACAATAGCTTCAGAAAAATCCTTTTCAATTTGAGTATAAACTTCTTCAGCTGATGATCTTGGTAAATGATAATCAGCAGAGCTAACCGGATTTGTAGTCATAAGGGGTACACCACCAAATAGTGTAACCATTTCGAAGTATTGATATGCACGAAGAGCTTTTGCTTCAGCAATCATTTCTTTTTTTGCATCTGTTTCCGGCTCAACTAAATTGATAATGGTATTGGCGGAACTAATCGCTTTGTAAAAGTTAGTCCAAATGCCTTCAATCTTCGCGCTAGTGGTTTGAATTGCAAAATCATCAATGTTTTGATATCCGGTTTGATCACCAGGCGATGAACCAGCCAAACAATCATCAGCCGGTAAGTTTTTAATAAAATAAACACTTGCCCAGGCTCCACTGGAAAAGTTATTCTGCATAGAGTTGTAAATACCAACAATTACTGTTTTTACTTCGGCATCTGTTTCCATGTAGGTTTCAGTCGACAGTTTACCTATAGGTTCCTTATCCAGAAAGTCATCTTCGTTACACGAAGCAATAGAAAAAGTCAGAGCTAATCCTATTATGTATTTATAGTACTTTGAATATTTCATCTGTTTATATTTTTCATGTTATGATCAGATGGAACTTGTCATTATTCAACAATCATTTTCTTGTATGAGTTATTAATTATTGAATAAAAAACGTTTGATTTGTTCCGTTTTTAATATTAGAAGTTTACAGATACACCAAAAATTACTTTTCCTGCAATTGGATATAATCCTCTATCAACACCTTGTCGTGTATTGTCAGAACTTCCTGCTTCAGGATCTAAACCTTCGTAATCAGTAAAGGTGAAAAAGTCATCAAGAGAGACAAATACTCTTGCACGATCGATACCTACTTTTTCTAGTATTGATTGTGGTAAAGTATAACCCAATTGGATTTGTTTGATTCTCATGTAAGAACCATCAGAAACCATTAAATCACTTCGGTAAATATGATTGTCGTCGTTATTTGCAGCTGGACGACTCGCGTTTGTGTTGTTTGGTGTCCAACGATCATCATACATGAATTTTGGCTTGTTAGAGAATTGTCTGTCAGAACGGAACCAGCCCATAAATACATCGTTTCCTTTCGAACCTTGAATAAAAAGATTCAAATCGAATCCTTTGTATTGAGCATTGAAGGTAGCACCATACAAAATATCTGCATGAGGATCTCCAATATAGGTTTGGTCAGCATCTGTGATTTCTCCATCTCCATTCACATCCACTACATTGACCTCTCCGTTTGTAGAGTTTACACCATCAGTTTTAAAGCCTTTAAAGTACCAAATTGGGAGTCCTTCTTCAAACCAAGTTAAGTTGTATCCTCTTAAATTATCCCCTTCAACAGGAGAGTCTACATCCAATCTGGTAACCTCATTATCAAGAGTAGATAAATTAAAGTTGACACTGTATTTGAATTCATGATCTCTATTGGTGTAACCCAATTCAAAGTCAAATCCTTTGTTTGTAACATCTCCTACATTCTGAATAGGAAAATCCCTACCCGTTGATAATGGACCACTACCTTCTGCTAATAAGTCCTTTGTTTTTTTATGGTAATAATCGGCAGAAAAGGAGATCTTTCCATTCAATGCTCTTAAATCAAAACCAAGGTCAAGCTGTTCAGTAGTCTCCCATTTTAAATCAGGATTTGGATGTTTTTCAATAGCAGCACCTGACTGATAATTATCGTATTCATCACTTCCCGGATATTTGTGTCCAAAGGTATAGAACATCTGATCTTCATTTCCTGGTATGTTAGATCTACTACCATTTTCACCCCAACTGGTACGTAGTTTTAGGAAATCGATTCCTTTGATATCGAAGAAATCTTCTTCAGAAATAGTCCAACCTGCAGAAAATGCCGAGAAAACTGCCGATTGGTTATCCTTCGGAAATACGTCCGCAGCATCACGTCTTATCGAAAATTCCAACATGTATCTGTTTAGGTAGTTGTATGATAAACGTCCAAAGAATGAAGTCATCGCATGTTCTTCATAGCTACCGTCTATTTTGTCAGCATCATTTCCTGTAGCATATCCCTGATGAGCATATTGACTACCTTCCTTAGCTAAAGGACCAGAGTGCATGTTGTATTCTGGACTTTTTGATTCTTCAGCAGAATAACCAGCTAAAATTGTGAAGTCATGATCGCCAAATGCTTTGTTGTAAGAAGCAAAGTTCTCCCATAACCAGGTGTACCATTTGTTGATGTCATCATTTACATAGGTTTCAGGATTTTTACTTTCATCTGAGAAGTAATATTCAGGAGCCCAGTTGTGATCGGTTTGATAAGTTAAATCCAAACCAATTCTGGAAGTAAAAGAAAGTCCTTTGATAGGTTTAATGGTTGCATAAACATTTCCAAGAATTTTGTCCTGAATAATGTTATTTCTATAGGTGTCCAATAATGCAAGAGGGTTAGAAATTTCACCTGTTGCATACTCAGGTAAACCGTAGTATTTGCCACTTTTGTTTTTTAGAATTGTGTTTCCTTTATCAAGAAGATCTTGTACTCTAGCAGGAGTATCTTCATATGTTACAGGAGTTAAAGGATCAAGTAAAAGAGATGAATTTACAGGACTTCTGTACTCATCATCTTCACCAATGTATTTTTGTTTTGAGTGTGAGAAACTAAAGCTATTTCCAACCTCTAACCATTCCTTAAGTTGACTTTTTACATTCGCGCGAGCAGTAAAACGTTCATATTTTGCTTTATCATCGCCAACAATACCATTTTGAGAATAGTATGAACCAGAAATTAGATAGGTTGTTTTTTCGCTACCACCAGAGAAGCTTAAGTGATGCTTTTGCATTGGTGCAACTTCAAAAAGTTCGTCTAACCAATCGGTATCGTTTCCATTTAAAGTAACAGTTCCTGCGCCAGATTCTTCCATCCAATTTTTATATTCTTCAGCATTCATCAAATCCAAATCACTTCGTGAGGATTGGAATCCGTATTGAAAATCATAAGAAATTTTAGAAGCTCCAGGTTTACCGCTCTTGGTTGTAATCATGATTACACCATTTGCACCTTCGGTACCATAAATTGCTGCTGAAGCTGCATCTTTAAGTACTTCCATAGATTCAATATCACCCGGATCAATATTATTGATATCACCAGTTTTCATTCCATCAACAATAAACAATGGATTGGAATTTCCGTTTGAGTTGACACCGCGAATTCTAATTTTAGCACCTGCTCCAGGAGAACCTGAAGTAGATAGGATAGAAACACCAGCAGTTTTACCTTGAATGGCTTGATCGGCTCTTGAAACAGGAACATTTTGAATGTCTTCAGATTTTACACTGGAGATGGATCCGGTAACCAAACTCTTCTTTTTAACACCATAACCAATAACAACAACTTCGTCTACACTTAGTGCATCTTCCATCATTACTACATTGATTGTGTTTTTATCGCCAACAAAAATTTCTTGTGTAGTGTGACCAATAAAACTAAATACGATAAGGTTTTCGGGATTTGCGTTAATATTATATTCTCCATCGATATTAGAAACTGTACCAATGGTTGTTCCCTTAATAGAGATGTTAACACCTGGTAGACCAAGACCAGATGAATCGGTTACTTTACCGGAAATTGTTTTATCCGAATTTTGAGCAAAAACCATAGCCGTACTCATTAAAACAGCTAGTAGAAAGAGAGCTGGTTTCATCAACCAATTCCCACTCGTTTGCTTCCCATTATCCGAATAGGATATGGTAGCTCTAGAATTGTTAGATTTTTTCATAAATTTGAAGTGATTCATTAGCGTTAATTTGTTATGAATTATTTGCCGGAAGGACTGGACCAACAACTCCTTTCGGCATCTTTTATTTGTATTAATATTGAAATCATTCATATCGGGTATATTTAGGGTTAGAGTTCTAACTTATTCTAATACAATTTCAATTTTATATTCTCCTGGTTTTTGAACAGGAATCATGTTTCCATTAATTCTGTCTCCGTTTATTTTTATTGATTTAACACCCTTACATTTTTCATTTGGATTTGAAATGTGGATGAAATAAGTTGCACCTCTGAATTTTCGAGTAACCGAATATTCTTTCCACTCCTTTGGAATACATGGATCAATTCTCAATCCATCATAATCAGGTTGTATGCCTAGTATGTATTGAGTTGCGGTGAAGAAATTCCAGGATGCTGTGCCAGTCAACCAACTATTTTTTCCTTCTCCAGGTTTAAAAGCATCCTTTCCAGCAATCATTTGGCAATAAACATAAGGCTCTACTTTATGCAATTCACTTATTTCCTCAAGGTATGCCGGACATATTTTCTTAAAATATTCCCAGGCTTGATCTCCTCTACCTAGAAGAGTTTCACCAATAATAATCCAGGGATTGTTATGACAGAAAATTCCAGCGTTCTCTTTGTATCCTGCTGGATAAGTAGAGATTTCGCCATATTCAATTTTATATTCAGTGAAAGCTGGATTGTTGAGAACAATACCATAAGGTGTATCCAGCATTTCTTTTACACTATTCAGTGCTTTTTCAGGCATGCCATCTTCAGCTCCAATTTCAGCCATTGTACACCATCCTTGCGATTCTATAAAGATCTTACCTTCCTCATTCTCTTTCGATCCTACTTTGTTTCCAAAATAGTCGTAAGCTCGTAGATACCAATCTCCATCCCAACCACTCATTTTTACAGCTCCGCTCATGTTATCTACATGCTTTTGAGCTTTACTAGCATCCTGATCTTTACCAATTCTCTTGCAAAGCTTCACGTATTCTTTGCCATAAACAACAAACAACCCGGCAATCATTAGTGATTCAGCAGTTCTTCCTTTTTTGTTACCTGTGGTTTGAAATGATTCATTTGGATTATCAGAAAAGCAATTCAGGTTTAAACAATCATTCCAATCGGCACGACCAATAAGTGGCAATTGATGAGGTCCCAAATTGTTCACCACATGATAAAAAGAAGCATGCAAATGCTCAAATAAACTCTTGGCTTTGCTCTCATCATTGTCGAATGGAACTTGCTCATCCAATATTGCAAAATCTCCGGTTTCTTTGATGTATGTTGTTACTGAAAGAATCAACCACAATGGATCATCATTGAAATCTCCGCCCAAAGCGTGGTTACCCATTTTGGTTAATGGCTGATATTGGTGATAGCATCCACCATCTTCGAATTGAGTTGCTGCTATATCCAAAATACGCTCGCGTGCCAATTCCGGAATTTGGTGTACAAAACCAATTAAATCCTGATTTGAATCCCTAAAACCCATTCCACGACCAATGCCACTTTCGAAGAAACTGGCACTTCGCGACATATTAAAAGTAACCATACACTGGTATTGATTCCAGATATTCACCATTCGGTTCAACTCGGGCTCATTACTTTGTAATTGGTAGGTTTCAAGTAATTTGTTCCAATAATTTTGCAGGTGATCAAAGGCTTTTACAACTTTTGATGGAGAATCGAATTGTTTCAACATCTCAATCGCCTTGGTTTTGTTGATTACACCCTTAGAGCTCCACTTCTCATCTTGCTTGTTTTCTACATATCCCAAAGTGAAAACAAACTCTCTTTCTTCTCTAGCTTGTAGTTCTATTTCTATATAATGCGATGCAATTGGCGACCAACCGTGAGCCATGCTGTTTTTGGCTTTTCCTTGCTCAATCACTTCCGGATTGTTGAAACCATTGTGCATTCCTACGAAAGATTCTCGATCTGTATCAAAACCATCGATATCAGCATTTACAGAGAAGAAAGCAAAATGATTTCTGCGCTCTTTGTATTCCGTTTTGTGATAGATGGTCGATCCTTCAACCTCGACTTCACCAGTTGACAAATTGCGCTGGAAATTGGTCATGTCATCTTCGGCATTCCAAAGGCACCATTCTGCAAAAGAGAAGATTTTGATCGTTTTGGCATGATCCGAATCATTTTTCAACTTCAGCAGGTGAACTTCACCCATATAATCCAATGGAATAAAGCAAAGAAGGTCTGAAGAAATATCATTTTTCTTGCTCAGAAATCGCGTATATCCTAAACCATGACGACATTCGTAATGATCTAAAGCTGTTTGGCACGGTTTAAATCCCGGATTCCAAACTGTATCTTCATCTTTAATATAGTAGTAACGTCCTCCGGTATCAACAGGAACATTATTGTAACGATATCTGGTTAATCTACGGAACTTGGCATCTTTGTAAAATGTATATCCTCCCGCTGTATTCGAAATCAACCCGAAAAAATCCTTATTCCCAAGGTAATTGATCCATGGAAATGGTGTTTTTGGTGAGTTAATTACGTACTCCTTATTGGCATCATCAAAGAAACCGTATTTCATAATATCTTGAATTAACTTGTTAATCTTCTTGTTTCTAACTCTCTTGTAATCTCATCCATTTTATTCTGATTTAATGGATAAATAGTCATGAATAGAGCACCTAAGATTGCTATAATTGCAGGTATCCAACTCATTAGCATTTTAATTCCTGGAATAGCTCCTTGTATGGCAATATGATCCTGTCCATTGTAATGGAAGGCAGCCAAAACAAAGCCAATAATGGCACCAGCAAGACCTCCTCCAAATTTGGTAGCAAATGAACCGGCAGAATAAATTAAACCAGTGGCACGACGACCATTTTTAAATTCAGAATAATCGGCAGCATCACCAAGCATAGCAAAGAATAGTGTTGGGAAAATAGCAGCGGCAAACTCCGATACAATTCCTAAAACGAAAATTGCTGAAATATCAGTTGGTCCACAAAATATGATAGACGCATTGGTGATTCCTGAGAATATAAGTGCGTAAATAAATAGCTTTTTCTTACCTAGTTTTTTGCTTAGCGGAGCTGTAATCATAGCACCAGCAATCGAAGCAAACATGAGGGCAACCATAAAAGATGCTGCCAGTAATTGATTGTGCAGATAGTGAGTGAAATATATCACTACAATGCCCTGCTTTATTGAATTGTAGATGCTAAAAATCAAGCCAATGGTTAATAATACCAACCATGGTTTGTTCTGCACTAAATCTTTTAAATCTTTCAGTAGGTTGTTTTCTTGTTCTTTAGGAGGTTGAATTCTTTCCTTCGTGCTCCAAAATGTGATTAACATGAAGAGCGCTAAAAAAACAGCCATCAAATACATAGAATAGGAGTAACCACTTTTCTGATCGATTACAATTATCTGATCCTTATTCAAATTTTCTTCACCACTTACAATGAATGCATATTCTTTGTTTGATTCTATACTGAAACTCTTGCCTTGTATAGGTGTATTGCTAACATCTGTATTATTCTCCCAAACGAAATTGGCAATTCCATTTTTGGTTTTGATGTTTACATTTTCGATATCATTATGAGCCGATACCACTACCTGGAACTTATCTTTTTCAAGTTCTTGAACTTTGATGTTTGGGTTGATGTTTCCAAAATTGGCAACCAAAAATAGGAGAGCTCCCTGTACCAGCATACCACCAGCAAAGGCTCCTACCATTCTGTACGAACCAATACTTGTTCTTTCCTTATCATCACCTGTCATTACCGCCATTAGTGCCCCGTAAGGAATATTGTTGGCTGTGTAAATTAGTGTGAATAAGATGTATGTAGTATATGCATAAATGATTTTTCCTGTATCGGAAAGATTCGGAGAGGTAAAGAGAAGTGATAGAATTACTCCAAGTGGAATAGCAGTAAATAGTATCCACGGTCTGAATTTACCATATCTGGTATTGGTTCTATCGCCTGCTATGCCCATTAGTACATCACTAATTCCATCCGACGAACGAGCCACAAGCATTAAGACACCAACTGCTGCAGGTGCCAAACCAAAAACATCAGTGTAAAAAATGAATAGAAATGTAGCTACTCCTCGCCAGGCGATATTAGCAGCACCATCGCCAAGAGCGTAACCAATTTTCTCTTTTATTGATATTTTAGAAGTCAAACTCATTTTCTTTACACAGTAAAATCAAACATTTCTTTTCTGGTTTTCTCGTACACATCGCGGCTAAACACATAAAGTCTGGCAGGTTTGTGTGCAACGCCTTTTTGTTTTTCATCCAGTGGAACCAGATATTTCATGCGTGCGATTTTCTTTCTGAAATTCCTCTTGTCTAATTCTGTCCCCAATATCACTTCGTATACATGTTGCATTTCGGTAAGGCTGAACTTTTCGGGAAGTAACTCGAAACCGATTGGTTCGTGTTTTATTTTATTTCGAAGTGCCTTTAATGCTTCTTCAACAATTTGATTGTGATCGAAAGCCAGTTCCCCAATCTCTGAAAGTGGTACCCATTTCACATTTCTTCCTTTCCATTCCAGTGTTACATCCTGAGTTGCCAATAAGGAGAAAAAACCGATGGATACAATTCTTTTGTCTGGATCTCTGCCATCGTGTAGTAACCATCTTCTGTCATTAGGCTTTTTTAATCGATCGGGATGAGCAAATGCCTTGAACTGATCAAGGAATACATTGTTCAATCCAGTTAAATCGAAAAGAACACGATAAGCCGCCTCTTCAATGGTTTCATCTTCGTACAAGTGATTTCCCGTTAAGGTAAGATCAGAAAACTCGATTGTTCCATCCGTTTCACTTATTAGTGTTCTATCTACAAGAAGAACTTGTAATTCTTTGCCGTTGTAACCAAAAATTACACAGTCAACAGATATATATGGGTTTAGTATTCTATTTGTCATGCTATAAGTCAGTAAATATTAGCTTTAATTTAAGTTTGTGTTAAAACTACACTAAGCCTGTTTTGACGCTAATGTAAACTCTTTTTTAGAAATGACAAAAATTGATTTTCAATTTTTTGCAAACGAATGCAAGATCTAATTGTGAAAAGTACACTAAGTGCTTTGTGTCTTCTGACTTTTTAAGAAATTAAACAGTTTTTCTAAAAGAGAGTTATTTATATAAATTCTTAATAGTGTTGATCTTTTAAGATGATATTAAGTTATTCTACTCAGAGATTGAAAGTATTATTGTCAACAAAATGCTACATTTACTTCCATGACAAGATCAACTATATTATTTATCGCAATTCTTTTTTCATTAACGGCATGTCAATCGAAGAAAGAACCTTTAATGATTGTGGAAGAATTAAATACCAATTGGCATTTTTCTCAAATGGATAAAGATGATTGGCTACCTGCAGAAGTTCCAGGTTGTGTGCATACTGATTTGTTAGCTAATGAGAAAATTGAAGATCCGTTTTATCGTTTAAATGAAAGAAATTTGCAATGGATTGATAAGAAAGATTGGATCTATAAAACAAGATTTGATATTGGAGCTGATGTGCTAAATAAAGATAGAATTGCTCTTGATTTTAAAGGTTTGGATACCTATGCCGATGTATTTGTGAATGGTGAATTGGTGCTTTCGGCTGATAACATGTTTATTGGCTGGGAAGTTGATGTGAAGAAGCATTTGAAGAGTAGAGGAAATGAGTTGAAAATTGTGTTTCGATCACCAATAAAAGAAGGATTAAAGCTACACGATGCAAATGGTTTTGTATTTCCTGGAGCAGAGAATGATCAGGCAGAATTGGGGCAGGTTGAAGGTAATAAAAGAGTAAGTATTTATACCAGAAAGGCTGGTTATCATTATGGATGGGATTGGGGACCTCGTTTGGTAACTAGTGGAACTTGGCGACCTGTTTATTTAAAAGCATGGAATGTAAACCGAATTACTGATTTACAGATTGTACAAAATAAATTGAACGAAGATGTTGCGGAGTTTACGGCAATACTCGAGATTGAATCTGAAAAAGAAGTATTGGCTAACATTAATCTCAAAAATAATGAGGTAGGTCTGGCTACATCTAAATTTCATCTGAAAAAGGGAAAGAAAGAATACAGCATTAATTTTAAAATTGAAAACCCAAAATTATGGTGGCCTAATGGTCTAGGCGAACAGCCATTGTATACTATTAATGCTGAATTAGATGTTGAAGGAGAAATAACAGTTGCTGATCATAGAATTGGAATTAGAACTGTTGAATTGGTAAGAGAAAAGGATGAAAAAGGGAAATCATTCTATTTTAAGGTAAATGGTGTACCTGTATTTATGAAGGGTGCCAACTATATTCCGAATGATATATTCCCATCAAGAGTAAGTAAAAAACAACTAGAGAAGGTTGTGAATACAGCCAAAGAGTCGAATATGAATATGCTTCGCGTTTGGGGAGGCGGTTACTATGAAGACGAATATTTTTACGATTTATGTGATGAAGCTGGGATTTTAGTTTGGCAAGATTTCATGTTTGCTTGTGCAATGTATCCTGGAGATGAGGAATTTTTGAAGTCTGTAAAAGAAGAAGCAAAGTATAACATTAAGCGCTTAAGAAACCATCCTAGTATAGCCTTGTGGTGTGGGAACAATGAAATACTTGTGGCCTGGCACAATTGGGGTTGGAAGAGAAAAGCTACAGAGAATGTTGATGAAATTTGGAAAGCATATACCGATATATTTCATGAAGTTTTACCTGAAGCGGTTGAGAAATATGATCCTTCAAGATCTTACTGGAGTTCAAGCCCTTCATCTGGTACTGGAATTGTTCCAGATTTAATTAATGGAGATGATCACTATTGGGGTGTTTGGTGGGGGAAAGAGCCATTCAAGAATTATGCAACTCACATTGCTCGTTTTATGAGCGAATATGGATTTCAATCATTCCCGGAAATGAAATCGGTTAAAAAGTATACCAGTCCTGAGGATTATGATATTTATTCAGAAGTCATGAAATCCCATCAACGTTCGTCAATAGGAAATGAAACTATTGAATATTATATGCTACAGGATTATAAGAAGCCAAAAGATTTTGAATCATTTTTGTATGTGAACCATGTTTTGCAAGCCGAAGGAATTAAGATTGCTTTGGAGGGACATCGTCGTGCCATGCCTTACTGCATGGGAAGTTTGTACTGGCAAATTAACGATTGTTGGCCTGTTGCTTCATGGAGTTCTACCGATTATTACCAAGAATGGAAAGCTTTACAATATTACGTAAAAAAAGGATTTGAACCTCTTTTAATATCTCCATATATAGAAGATGAAGAGGTGAAAATAGCGGTTGTAAATGATCATTTGAACGGAATAAATACAAAAATGAACCTTAGAATGATTGATTTTTCAGGGAATGAAGTTTTATCTATTTCTAAAGATATCATAATAGAAAAGAATTCTAGTGCAGTCTATTATGAATCAAATTTGGTAGATGTTTTAAACGATATTGATCCAAAAAATCACTTGTTGGTCGTTGAACTGTTAAAGGATGGAAAACAAATTGCTAATAATGTGCTTTATTTTAAGTCAGTTAAAGAGTTGAGTTTGCCAAAACCAAAAATAGATTATAAGATTGAAGAAAGTAATGAAGGTTTTGTAATTGAGTTGCAAAGTGCTGTTCTGGCAAAAAATATATTTTTAACAATAGGTTCAGGAAGTGGATTCTTTTCGGATAATTACTTTGATTTGTTGCCAAATGAAACTGTTGAGATTCACTTGCAAACAACATTAAGTCTGGAAAAATTAAAGAAGACCTTCAGTGTTAGGGCATTAGATACTACCTATTAATGAATGAAATAAGGGTTGCTGGTATGGCAGCCTTTGTTATTTATTCGTAGATTCTCTCTCTATTAACTTTACAGGAAGTACAATTGTTTCCTGAGTATTTCCACTTTTGTTTGTTATGATATCTATTAATAATTCAGTTGCTTTAATACCAACATCAAAACCCGATTGTTCAACAGTTGTTAATGATGGAGATAGGTATTCTGAGAAAGGCTCATTACTAAATCCCATGATGGCTATATCTTCAGGAATTCTTATTCCTTTCTCTTTTGCATACAAGATGATACTTAGTGCTGTAGTATCGTTACCTGCAAAAATTGCATCCGGTGGATTGCTTGATTCCAGTAATTCTTTTGCACATCTTAAGCCATCTTCTCTTGTTAATGGACTTTCAAGTATCAAGTTTTGATCAACTATAATATCATGTTTCCTAAGTGCTTTCAAATAGCCTTGCAGGCGGTTGATATATATGTTCAAGTGTTGAGGACCGCTAATGTGTGCAATTCTTTTACATCCTTTAGATATAAGATGTTCCGCGGCAATAAAGCCACCTTTGAAGTCATCTACAACTACTTTGCTTGTTTCCAGTTCATCGCAAACTCTATCGAAAAAGACCAATGGAATATTTCTATTGGTAAAGGTTTTGTAATGTTCATAGTTGTTTGTTTTTAATGCTACTGAGGAGATGACTCCGTCAACTCGTGATGCAAATAAAGTTTGTACGCAGTCTGATTCTCTGGCTTCAAGATCGTTTGATTGGCATATGATAACATTAAAACCTTTCTCCCGTGCAAATTCTTCAATACCAGTAATTGCGGAAGAGAAAAAGTAACGACTAATTCTTGGAATGATAACACCAATTGTATTTGTGCAACTAGTGCGCAAATTTGATGCAAGTGCATTGGGTTGATACCCTAATTCTTTTGCTTTATCGCGAACAGCCTTTTTTGTCTTTTCACTAATGCGTGTATTGTTATTTAGAGCTCTGGAAACTGTGGATCCAGAGATATTTAAGGCTTTTGCTATATCGTGTATGGTAATGTTATTTTCCTTTTTCATTCTTATCGTACTGCTAATGGAATTTGATGCAAAGATGCATATAATTTTTATAAATATGAATGAATTGACAAATAATGAGAAATCGATTGCGCAAAATGAATTTAAATAGATATTTTTATTGATACAATATAAAGTCTTGAACTTTAAGTGTTATTGGGGTTTTGATGTTTTTGTACGATTGTTGAAATTGTTGAGAAAAAAATAAAAATTAGACAATCGATTGCACAATTCATTTGCATTTTATTTCTTTGTTGTGTTCAAGTTTGGAAATTGATACTTGAAATACAAAATGTTCAAATTATAAAAACAGATAAAATGAGTGTGAAGTACGAAGAAAGATATGCTACTCATCCGGCAGATGCAAAGAATTACGATACAGAGCGTTTGAGAGATGAATACTTGGTTCAAGATATTATGGAAGCAGGAAATGTTAATCTTACTTATTCGCAATACGATAGATTAATAGTTGGAGGAGTTGTTCCTACAAATCAAGCTTTACCATTGGAAACCATTGATCCTTTAAAGGCAGAATATTTCCTTGAGAGAAGAGAGTTGGGCATTGTAAATGTTGGTGAAAAAGGAAGTGTAAGTGTAGATGGAGAAGTGTTCGAATTGGAATACAAAGAAGCACTTTATGTAGGAAAGGGTAAAAAGGAAATTATATTCGAAAGTGCTGATGCAGCAACTCCTGCTCATTTTTATTTGAATTCAGCTCCTGCTCATGAAATTTTTCCAACAGTAAAAGTAGGTCGTGAAGATGCTATTGTTATTGAGTTGGGAGAAGCAGAAAATTCAAACAGAAGAACATTAAACAAGCTGATTGTTTCAGATACAATCAAAACCAATCAGTTGCAAATGGGAATGACAGAATTACATCCTGGTAGCGTTTGGAATACCATGCCTGCACATACCCACAGCAGAAGAATGGAAGCTTACTTCTATTTTGAAGTGCCAAAAGGACAAGCAATTTGTCATTTTATGGGAGATCCTAAAGAGACTCGTCACATTTGGATGGGCAATGAGGAAGCTGTTTTCTCACCAACCTGGTCGATTCACTCGGCCGCAGGAACAAGTAATTATACATTCATTTGGGGAATGGGGGGTGAAAACCTGGATTATGGCGATATGGATATTTGTCAACCAGACGAGTTACGTTAAGATTAGTTGTTGTTGTGTTTAATTATATAGTATAGTTATGATTTTAGATTTATTTAAGTTAGAAGGAAAAGTTGCTTTGGTAACAGGTGCAACACATGGTATTGGAATGGCAATTGCAACTGCTTTATCAGAGGCTGGAGCTCAGATTGTTGTGAATGATATTTCTAAAGAGAATTTGGAGCGAGGTATTGCTGATTACGCAAAAAAAGGAATTGATTGTAAAGGTTATATTTTTGATGTAACTGACGAGGAAGGTGTAAAAGCAGGAATTGCTCAAATTGAAGATGAAGTTGGTCCAATTGGAATTTTAGTGAATAACGCTGGAATTATTAAGCGTGTACCAATGCAAGATATGGAAGTGAAAGATTACCGTCAAGTAATTGATATTGATTTGGTCGGACCTTTTATCATGGGTAAATATGTTGGTCAGAGAATGATCGAGCGTAAGGAAGGAAAAATCATTAATATCTGCTCAATGATGAGTGAATTGGGACGTAATGATGTTTGTGCTTATGCTTCTGCTAAAGGTGGATTGAAAATGCTGACCAAAAATATGGCAACAGAGTGGGCGAAATATGGAATTCAAACCAATGGAATTGGTCCGGGATATTTTGCAACTTCTCAAACAGCTGCTATCCGTGAGGATGGACATCCATTTAACGAATTTATCATCAATCGTACACCGGCAGCTCGTTGGGGCGATCCAGAAGATTTAGGCGGAACAGCAGTTTTCCTGGCATCAAAAGCTTCGGATTTTGTAAACGGACACGTGGTATATGTTGATGGTGGTATTTTGGCAACCATTGGAAAACCTTCAAACGAAGAATAGTTAGTAGTAGTTTAGAAAGGGGAGTTTTTGTTGTAATTCCCTATATATTCAGTGAATTGATAGGAAAGGAAGAACTTGTTGAGTAGTTATCGCTGGGGAGTGTGACCTATATCTTCCTTTCCATTTAAATGTCAATCACTAAAAGTATCATCATGATAATCCTAATTTTTAAATAATTTCAGATGAAAAGATATTGTGTTGCCATAGCTGCTTTCGGATTCCTTTTTCAATCTTGTAATACAAAGCCTACTTTAGAATTACAGAATGAGCTAGATCTCGCTCGAAAAGATGCCTCAATTATTGTGAGTAGACTTGAATTAAAGAAAATTACGGGAGAAATTCCTGTTAATAAAGTGCCTGTTGTA
>Ga0209692_10002151_pt1 | contig 22898 bp, 10 predicted proteins | sample tdDd472_FD_187129 | JGI IMG/M metagenome (GOLD analysis project Ga0209692, IMG submission 187129) | Marine sediment microbial communities from the Atlantic coast under amendment with organic carbon and nitrate - tdDd47.2 (SPAdes)... | ecosystem: Environmental > Aquatic > Marine > Coastal >... | reverse complement strand
AGTTGCCTCAGCATACATCAACAATACATCTGAATACCTTAAAAGAGGGAAGTTGATACCTGTTATGTGCTCATTAATTGGTTCTGGTGTTTCTAAGGTAATGATTGGGTTGAGTTGCGCATTCGTTTTTTCAAGATCCCAAGGATAAGCCGCATCCCATCTTCTGAATTTTCCAATCGTATATCCCCAGCCAAGAGGTGATATTGGGTTTACTTGTCCATTACCCATCCATGCACCTTTTCCGCCTCCGTAACCAGGCACATTCCAATGTTGACGAAGACTATCCTTCTCCTCATATATGTATTCGTGGATTGGTGATGGTGTAATTTCAGGACTTGCTACAGGTTGGCCTACTTTAGATATTTTTATATTTATAAATAAACCATTAAAAGAACCTGTACGACCTCCAATATTAATACCTAAGTCAGTACCATTACGATAACAGACTTCAAACAGTGTTTCATTTAAATCAAACCTGTTTTGGATATAATTTACAAAGACATCTTTATAATTACCATTTAATACATGACCTGCAGTCGTTACACTGTCACAATGATTTTTAGCTCCCTGATAAGGGTTGATGCCATTTATTTCGGTCGCTTGCAAAGGATAGCCAGCTGCTTTTAAATATACTTTTGCAAGTAAAGCGTGGGCTGCCGAACTATTCGCATGACCCGCCACAAAATCTCCATCAAAAGGACTTCGTAAATTCGCTGTTGCAAAAGTTACATCATCAATAATTTGCTGATAAACATCCTCAACCGATGAAGGTGCCATGTGATTTGAGCTTTGGTCTTTTGTTGGCTCCAATCGTAATGGTACTTCATTAAACCATATGGTTAAATAATAATACATCAGACCACGCAAGAATTTTGCTTCACCTAAAAAATTATTATAGTCGGCTACTTCTTCAAATTTATCAGGATTAATATACTTGATGAAATTGTTACAATTATTAATCCCGCTATAGAGATTTTGATACAACATTCTGATTTCCTCAGTACTTGGATTGTGAATCATAATACTGGTCGGTGTCACTTCATTCCATGATTTCAACTTGTAACTTTCATCAGTACCAGAACTCATCCTCTGAAACTGCATTCCAAAAGTATTATAGCTTGATAAGGACGAATGAATACCAGCCAATGCAGCATTAATATCGGTTTCATTGCCATAAAATTCATCAACAGCCCACGTGGTTTCGGGTTGCAGATCCAGTTGGTCTGAACAGCTCGTAATTGCTAATAAGCACGTTAGCAACAAGCCTATGCTATATATGGTTTTCATTTTCTTAAACATCATAATTATTAAAATTTAGCTGAAAGTGAGAAACTAAAGGTTCTGCTTCTAGGATAAGCCGAATAATCCATATTTGGTGTTAAGGTGCTTGAAACACCTTCGGTATTTCCTTTAACACCTACTTCCGGGTCAAATCCTGAGTAATTGGTCCATGTAAATAAGTTTTGACCAGATACTGCCAATCTTAGATTTTTAAAAGTGGAATTTTTAAATGGCACGTTATACCCCAAGGTGATTGTTTTAAGCCTTAAAAAACTTCCGTCTTCTATGTATCTTGTATCTCCTTTGTAACCAGGGTCTGGAAAGGTTGCATACCCATTCGACTGGTGTGCAATTACATCCGTATCCGTATTCCATGGCGTCCAGGCTTCAGCAGCTGTCGCTAGTCGGCTAAACGAATTGTTTAATGGATAACCCCATAAGGCTGCGTTGGCATTAAACACATCAAAATCATAAGACCATTGCAACAATACACTTAAATCTAAATTCTTGTATTTAAAGTTGTTCGTTAATCCTCCAAAATGTTTTGGATATGGATCTCCAATTACCTTACGATCTTCCTGATCGATGATACCATCGCCATTTTGATCAACGTATTTAGCATGTCCAGGCCCTATATTACTATAGCTTGTAACGCCTTCTTTAAGTGTATATGGATGTGTTGGATCAGATACTGGATCATAAATAAAGTCCTCAGCCTGGTACAAACCGTCATATACAAAGCCATACATCATACCTACCGGTTGTCCTACTTCTGAAATGTAGAAATACTCACTACTCCAGTCAAGACCCGGGTCTGATTTGATAAATTCCTGACCATCACTTAATGCCAGAATTTTATTTTCATTGGTCGAAATATTAATGCTCGCATTCCATCTGAAATCAGGCTTGGCCATGATTAATCCTGACAATGTTAATTCAAAACCCTGATTACTCACCGAACCTACATTTTGTGCAACAGCACCAAATCCAGTGCTTAAAGCCATATCGCCCCACAATAGCAAATCTTCGGTTTGCTTATTGTAGTAATCCAATGTACCTGAGAAACGTGATTTAAACATCGAAAAATCTAAACCAATGTTAGTTTGTCCCGTTGTTTCCCATCTTAAATCGGGTACAGCGAAAGTCGTTTGAATAGCTCCCGGTTGATACTCTTCACCCGTTCCGAATACATAGGGGTTCCAGATAGCAATTCCAAACTGATTGATTGAGCTATAATCACCCACTCGGTTGTTACCTGTTAAACCCCATCCAGCTCTCAGTTTCAGACTGTTCACAAAACTAACATTCGACATAAAGTTTTCATTTCCAATTTTCCAGGCACCTGAGAAAGAAGGAAAATAACCCCATCTGTTATCGCCTTGAAACTTAGATGAACCATCGGCACGAATAGTGGCTGTTAATAAGTATTTATTATCGGCCAGGTTGATATTTGTACGCGCAAAGTAGGACATCAATTTATTTTGAGAGAAATTAGTCATGGCAATTGTCGGAAGGGTACCCACATCTAAATTGTTAATGCCAAATTTATCGGTAGGTAAACCTTTATTCGCCATTCTATCAGACCAATTGGTGTTGTGCACATATTCAAACCCAGCTAAAGCATTGATAAAAGTGCGATTAATGGTTTTGTTATATGCCAATGTATTCGAAGACGAATAGGTTGAGCGTTCATAACCATCTATTTTTCCGTTAATACCACTGGTTGTCCTGGAACCTTGCATAGTATTGTATGAATAGAACAACTCTGTTTGGCCAGCAAGGGTATTAAAACCATTGGTTGTTCTAAAAGTAAGATCCTTGGTAATATTGTAGGTCAGTGTGGTATTCACACGAATGTTATGTGATTTATCATCACGTTGCGTACCATTCAGCTCTTCAATAGGATCAAATATCTCCCGAAAATCATTATCATTTTCTCCAGGGATATAACCTCCACCACCAGGTAGTTCTCCTCCTGAGGGATTAAGTGGATCAACCGGACGGAATAAGATTAGGTTTTTAAGTGTTTGAGTTGCTTTACCACCTCTTAACTGAGCACCATATCGATTGGCTTTGGTGTAGTTAGCACTACCCCAAAACGATAGTTTATTACTTATCTTATGGTTAACAGTAAAGTTGGTGTTGAACTTTTTAAATCCAGTCGTCATCAAAACACCTTCCTGATCCACGAAACCTGCTGAAAACGATAAGTTTGTTTTGTCATCACCTCCTCTTATTGATACATCAGCTTGAATCATTGGTGCTAAATTAAAGGCTTCGTTTTGATAATCTCTACCTTCCACATCTCGGTACATCTCAGGATCGACCCATCTACTCTGGAAACTACGTAAGTTACTACCTTGGTTTTTAGGCAAGAACTGGAAATTGTCGCGTGCAATTGATTGCGTTTCCAAATACTTTACATACTGGTAGGGGCTTAACACATCTAAGGTTTTGGTAATTTCCTGTAAAGAAGAAGAAAGATTAACCGTTACCTCTGATTTACTGTTAGAGCTAGCTGACTTAGTGGTAATCACAACAACACCATTGGCTCCACGCGAACCATAAATAGCCGTAGCAGAAGCATCTTTTAATACCTGGAACGATTCAATGTCGGACGTATTGATCGTACTCGGATCAAAATCCTCTAAAGGCATACCGTTGATAACGTATAAAGGATCATTTGAACCTGTAATGGAGTTACCACCACGAATAACAATTTTCAGGGCTTCACCAGGTGTACCTTCATTGGAGCTAACATTTACCCCTGCCATTCGACCTGCCAAAGCTTCATCAAAATTAGCTACTACAACCTCATCTATGTCTTTAACACTTACAGATGCAACCGCTCCTGTTAAATCTTTTTTGGCTACCGAACCGTAACCAACAATAATAACTTCATCTAAACGGGCTACATCTGATTGTAAACGTACATTAATGTTAGTTTGATCACCCACTTTAATGCTTTGATCCACCATTCCAATCATTGAGAAGGTTAATACATTCTCTGGGATAGCCTTGATGGAATAATTACCATTCATATCGGTTATAACACCTATAGCTGTGTTTTCAATAACAACCGTAACACCAGGCAATGGTGCGTTGCCGTCATCTTTCACAACACCTGTAATCGTACTTTGTGAATACGCTACAAGTGTACATAAAAGGAATAGCGATAATATATATAATTTTCTAAACATAGTTGGCTTATTTTTCTGTGGCAACAAAGTGAACATTCGATAGAAGTATAGAACCATTAAGAACATGATCTCCAGTATTTGGATCCTGATAATAAGGCTCCTCGTCGTAAGTCGTTTTTAGTCTAAAAGCTATAGTAAAGGCTTCTTCCGATTTGTATTCAGTCAAATCTAATTCACCTCTTACCCATAGGTTATTTGGACTATTGTTTAGATCTTTAACGCCATCAGGAGGCTGTACACCTGATTGGTCACCAGGATATGGTGTTCCGGTCATAATGGTACCATTGTTGTCGATCTCACATTCTAATACATCATTAACCTGAGTCCAATCAGTTGATTTTACGTTTCCTGTATAATTATTGGTAATATGAACCTCCAAATTGACAGGCGTACTGCCGTCTTCTTCATAACCAGAATTATCATTCATATTAATTTTATACCAAAAAACAACTTTGGAATTAAAACAGCCTTCGTATAAGGCCAAATTGGCTGGATCCATAACTATCCATGATTCAGAAGGCCCTGTTATGGTCCACATTTGGTGCTCCAGTGTTTGTGTTCCGGTCACACCAGCGTCTGCTCGTACCTCTAATGCATCTGGTGTATCAACTACAGGGGAGTTCTTGTGATTTCTCCAACAAGCTTTTGTCACAAACCAGTCAGTAGTTTCTTCAGGATCACCGGCTTTTATATGAGCCCCAAACGGTGAGTGCTCAACAAATACCCGTGAATAACCGTCACCACCCAAAGCTGCATTCTGCTTTGAGGTCAATAATAATGTTGGGAAGAAGAAATAATTATTATCCTTTTCCAGTTCTATTGGTGCTGCTGATAATACGGCTGTAAAAGCTTCCTCCACACTTACTATTTCATCACTAATATTACTAATGACATTAATAATAGGCTTTAGGTATTCAGTTTCAGAAATATTATAAGCAGGATTAGCTGAAATAGCACCACTACTTGGATCGATGCTTAACTTATCAACTTCAGTAGCCAATTCAAACCTTACATCCGGATTACCACCAAATAATTCTGCAATACCAGAACTGGTACCTTCTCCTTTTACAAAATTCATCTTAAAAGGACAATAAGCAATTCCATCAAGAAGATCAGGACCTACTACTAATCTAAGTGCGTTGTCATACACTCTTGATTCCATTTTACCATTAATCTCAGCTGAGCCCTTGAGCGAAAAGAAGTATTCACCATTAGCAAAAGGGTTTCCATCTTCGATGATAATTTTGCCCATCTCAGCTAAATCATTCATATTAAAATACCAAGCACTATCCGGGTCATTAGGATCAGTAATTGCTTTATTTTTAACCTTAATACTGTCAATCACTGAATAATTCAGGATGTTAACACTGTTTAGATAAGAGTCATCAAGAATTTCAGTTCCTTTCTTAATATTTGCTAATTCAAAGGTTACTGGATGACCATTGGTATTCATAAAGGGCACCGCACTTTCAACATAAGTAAATTCCCGTACGTCTAAAATGTCGGGATAGGTAATGACTGTAGGCAACTGCGCTACCTGCAAGTCCTCTCCAAACGAGGTTTTATCTTCACAACTTTGTAATAATAGAATTACAAACATTGCAAGATATGATAATCTTAAAATAGATTTAATTTTCATATTCATTGTGATTTAGTTAATAATGTATTTGATTCTATAAATAAGCTTTGACTATCATCTGTATTAATAATAAAGGATGTATGAACTTAGTAGCATAACCATGCTTACTATTAGCAACACCAATAAAAACAGCGTAAGCATTTTATTCTTTCCATTAGTTCGTTGTTCTTTCATAATAGCTCCTTCCAAAAGATTACCCTGCCTTTATGCTATGGTCATAATCATAATAAACAGTGCTGTTTCTGATAATCTTTTTGCCTTGTATGACACCTTATCTCTTTTAAATAATCTGTGCTGTAAACTTGGTGGTTTTTTAAAAAGAAGAGAGGTCGAAATTTGAATGGAAATAGATATAATTTCACATTCAATAGAAAACAAATTCGGTAATTACAGATACTTTTTCGACAAGACTATTCACTATACACCTAACAATGTGCTATTTAAAGTCAGCCACACGTCATGAATAAAAAATTCATTTTTAAACACTTTTTAAAGATTCAAGGCATATTTCTCACTAAATAGCTATCAATTTTCCAAGGACGTTATTGCAATAACTAACACCTATCATCTCTTCAAAAGAAGTGTATAGTTTTCAGCCTTATTAATTTTCATATCCAGGCTGTTTATCAATCTCAAATGAAGTAAAACAGGTATGTAAGTATTAAATCAGGACAATTGTATACGACCTATCATATATCAATCATCGTGGATTTAGATGGTATGAATTACCAGTAATTATGGATGTAAAAAAAAGGGACTCGTAAATGGAGTCCCTTGAGAAAATATATTCTTAAAAATAGACCGATGTAAAGTCTATTCAACTGCAATAATTACGCTTGTAGGTTTTAAATTATTCGCTTTTGCTTTAATCACAATTTCACCTAAGTCATCTGTTGCTTGAATTAAAAGCAAACATTTGCCCTTAAAAGCCTTACGTGAAGGCACTTTATGGGAAGCCAGATCCAGTACATCACCATTCTCTACACCTAATAATTGTGCTGGGCCGGAGATTTCAAATTCAATATGATGATCAGCATCCGGAAGCATGATACCATTTTCATCTTCAATAGATGCCACAATATGAATCACATCTGTTTTATTGTTTTTTACTGTTCTTTTATCAGCTATTAACTGAACCTTAGCAGCCTGTCCTGCTGTTTGATATGACTTACGAATACGCTCACCTTCCTGAGATAGGGCTTCAACAGTTATCTCTCCAGCCTGATAAGGCACCATCCAAACTAGTTGACGTTCTATACCCATGGTTTTCTCACCAAGCGATTGACCATTAAGAAACAACTCAGCTGATTCGCAATTGGTATATACCACCACAGGTATTTCCACGCCTTCTTTACCAGGATGGGTCCAGTGAGGCAACAAGTGCACCATCGGTTTATCACTCCATAAACTCTGGTACAGGTAATAATGATCTTTTGGAAAACCAGCCAAATCGATAATACCGAAGTTGGCGGTACGTGCTGGCCATCCAAACGATTCACCTAAATAATCGAACCCTGTCCAACGGAAGTTACCCAAATAAAAATCGTATTCTTCCACCCTATTCCAATCATCTCTAACACCAATTCGTACAATTGAGTTATCGTATGACGATTGATATTTCTTGGTAATGCCTGTGAAAACCTCTTCAGTTGTTAAATGAGGTATTTTATAAACTTTAGGTTCCAATGCCTTAAAATGCTCAGGTCTCTCCCATGGAGCCGGGTTATCCTTGGTACGGTACCAGGTCTGTGTCCGATACACACCTCGTGTTTGCAAAGTATGTGTCATCTCGGTTCCAATAATGGCCTTTTCAGGATGTTCTTCATGGTAGGCTTCTAAAACACCTTTGCATTCACCATTACCATTAAAACCAGCTATACCTGTATGGGGACTGGAATGGCCTCTACCCTGTGTTATTGGTCGGGTATTATCTATTCCTTTCACAAAATCAACAATAATCTTTTGTTGCTCAGTTGTAAAATCCGGCACTTCATTACCTATGCTCCACATCACCACCGATGGATGATTACGATCGCGTTTAATAAAATCGCTTAAATCGCGCTGCCACCATTCCTTAAAGTAGTTGCCATAATCGTGTTTTGCTTTGGCCTTCTTCCAACCATCAAAGGCTTCATTCATCACCAAGAAGCCCATGGTGTCGCACATATTATAAAAAGTTGGTGAAAATGGATTATGCGTTGTTCGCAAGGCATTACATCCCATCTCCTTCAGCAATTTTAAACGTTTATAGAGTACGTCATCCGGAACAGCTGAACCTACCGGTCCGGCATCATGGTGATTGCTTAAGCCTTTAAATTTGATAGACTGACCATTCAAAAAGAAACCTTTACTACCCTTTAACTCTAAAGAGCGTATACCTAAGGGTGTTATGTATTGATCCACCACCTTGCCATGGACTAAAATTTGGGTTGCTATTGAATACATTTTTGGACTATCCGGCGACCATAGGTGCGGCGAATGTACTTTGAATTGTTGACTTAAATTGACAGAATCATATAGTTCAACAGGTGATTCGTTCATGCTTACCTCATTACCCTTATTATCAAGTATGCAACTTCTGACAATCGCTTTGCAGTATTCGCCAGATTCATTATTGATTTTTATGTCCAAATTGACTTCAGCAGCATCTTTATTGGCTACAGGAGTTGTCACAAAAGTTCCCCATTGAGGTATGTAAATGTTTTTTGTTTTAGTGAGCCATACATGACGGTAAATTCCTGACCCGGTGTACCACCTGCCGCTTGGTGCCTTAGAATGATCCACCCTTACAGCGAGTATGTTATTTCCTTTTTTAAGATAGGGCGTTAAGTCGTAGCTAAAACTAATGTAGCCATATGGTCGCTTTCCCAAGTGATGACCATTAATCCACACATCGCTGTTCATATAAACGCCATCGAACTCCACAAAATATTTAACATCGGATTCGAGTTGTTCGATATGTAAAGATTTACGATACCAACCAATGCCTGCAGGCAGAAAGGCACCGGCAATGCCCGATGGATTAGCTTCGTCATAGCTTCCTTCAATACTCCAATCATGAGGCACATCCAACTGGCGCCATTGCGAATCGTTAAAATCTATACCTTCCGCACCGGCTACATCTTCTTGTATGAAGTACCAGTCAAAGTCAATGGATGTTCGTTGCCTGGGAACGCTCATTTCCGGGGATTGACATGCCAAAAGGAATATGCCAAAAACAAAACTTAATATATAAACAGATATTTTCTTCATATCATTATTTCTTTAATCGTGCTCGCCTTCTGTCAAAACTTTCATTCAGCAAAGAGTATTGAGCATTAACACTCTTTCGCCACACATTTAAATTCACTTATAATTCCTCAACTATCTCAGCTCCTGAACCATATTTTAGATTTCACATCATCATTCTTCAGGTTATCAGGAAAATCACTTATAACAATTAAAAACCACCTCCCCACTCATTCTTCAAAAGGAGGAGAAATCTGGTGCACTTTCCCCTCCTGAATTTTAGGAGGGGTGCCGAAGGCGGGGTGGTATATAAATATATACCTAAAAGCGATTTCCTATTCAGGTCATATAGTTCCTGCTGGTTTATTTCAATATTTTTAATCTATTTTCTCACCTGTTAAAACCCTTAATCAACATTTAAGAACGTTGGCGCACTAAACTGAAAAACCTCAGATTCAGTGCGTGCTTCTTTCATTATTGTTGTTAGTTCCTTGACTATTTCAGGCTTTTCAGAGGCCAGGTTATTGGTTTCTCCCGGATCTATACTCAAATCATATAACTCAATGTTGGCATCAGAATCATTAAGAACATTGTACTTTACGCCTTTCCAGTTTCCTTTACGCACGGCTATTCGTCCACCTTTTTCATGGAATTCCCAGTACAGATAATCGTGTTGTTTTTGTTCCTTATTTCCTAAGAGAGTGGGCAAAAAGGAAATACCATCAATATTTTCATTTACTTCAGCTCCAACAATGTTGGCGAGTGTAGGCATTACATCCCAAAACGCAGAGGTATGATCCGTCGTTGAACCGGGTGTTATTTTAGTAGGCCACTTGGCAATCATCGGCACATGAATACCACCCTCGTACAAGTCACGCTTATAGCCTTTATAAATTCCATTACTATCGAAGAAATCTGGATCAGCTCCACCCTCCTGGTGAGGACCGTTGTCAGATGTGAACATGATGACGGTGTTATCAGCAATACCCAGTTCTTCTAGTTTGGCTACAATCTCTCCTACTTGTTGATCAAGGCGGGTAACCATAGCTACGAATGCGGCATGACAATTCTCTTGCGTACCATAGGGTCCCTTGCGGTACAACTCACCACTATCGGTTCCAACGTGTACTGTATCTGGTTCAAACTGTTCTATAAACGGGTCGATATCCTTTTGAGGCATCAAAAGCTCGGCATGCGGAATGGGCGAAGCATAAAACATAAAGAAGCTTGTGTCTTTATTATTCTCGATAAACTGAAGCACCTGATCATGAATAATATCCGGTGCATAATCTTTTTGATTGGTGCCAATGTTGCCATCAAGCATCATTTTTTCCTGATTATGCCATAAGTAATAAGGGTAGTAATGATGTGCCAAGCGCTGGCAATTATAACCCAGAAACTCATCTACCCCCTGATTATTAGGATCACCCTCAGAACCTGGATAGCCCAAGCCCCATTTTCCATATACAGACGTCACATAACCTGCTTCCTTCATCATCTCGGGTAAAGTATAGATACTATCGGGCATGGGGTACTGACCTTCCGGTTGAATTTCCTTGTTGCCCCGAATAAAAGTATGACCCGTATGTTGTCCTGTTAGTAAAGCCGAACGTGATGGCGCACACACAGTTGAACCAGAATAGTGTTGTGTAAACACCATACCTTCAGCACCCAGTTTATCGATATTGGGTGTAGTGAATTTTTGCTGACCATTATAACCAACATCACCATAACCTAAATCATCTGCCAGTATGTATATAATATTAGGCTTACTCGAGTGAGCTATTTCCTTTGTTTTTGTTTGACAAGCGCTAGAAACGAATAAGAAGATTAGACTAACTAGCAAATAATTTTTACTCATACTATTTGAACATTTATATTTTTTGTTGAAACATTTTTAGGCACATTATTCAAAAACAATGTTAACATTATGCATTTCAAAACGACTGATTATTTTCTTATAGAAACCGATTGATTTTACTATCAAAAAGGAAAATAATTTGACTAATAATGGATATTTTTTCGACATAAACCACATATAAATCCCTGTTATTCCATACATTAATAAACACATACTTTTACCTCTCCTATGAATCCTGCAAATACTCTTTAGGTGTCTTGTTATACACTTTTTTAAAGCACTTGGCAAAATAAGAATGATTAGAAAAGCCTGTTTCATGCATCACTTCTGTAACGGATAATTTTTCAGTACGAAACAGTTGCTCCGCTCGTTTTAAGCGCACTGTGCGAATTAATTCATTTAAGGTTTGGCCTGTTAGCTTCTTTATTTTTCGATACAAAAATGTATGGCTAAAGCCGCATTCATCACACACTTTCTCAATATTCAAGTTAGGATCTGAAATATGCTTTTCAATGCACCGAACCACCTTCTCAAGAATTTTCTCATCCTGTGAAGAGACCTTTATTTCTTTGGGTTTTGATAGTTCATTGACTTTAATATGCTCTTCCAATTGCTCGCCGCGCTTTAAGAAGTTGCTAATTCGTAATTCGAGCAAATCTATTTCTATTGGTTTTAGTAAATAGGCATTGGCGCCTTCTTTGAGCGCTTTCATCTGACATTCCTTCTCTGTTTGACCAGTTAAGATGATAATGGGAATATGCGATGTTTTTACATTACTCTTTAAGCGTTTTGTCAATTCTGCGCCATTCATTTTGGGCATACTCAAATCACTAATCACCAAATCGGGTATTTTGTTGGCGATAGATGCCAATGCCTCTTCCCCATTTGAAGTAACTTCTACGTTATATTTCTTACTCAGACTCAGCAGCAGAAAATCAGCCAATTCCTTGTCATCTTCAACCAGTAATACATTATACGATTGATCTGAAAATACCGATGAAGTCTTGTTTATTCCATTTAATGCTTTTGATTTAAGAAGCGGTTGAAGCTCATCTTCTGTATTGACTTCACCCGACGGGTAATGCCCGTTTATCGGCAGCGTTACAATAAACTCAGCGCCCTTGTCTTTTTCACTTATCAAATGTACTTCTCCATGATGCATAATGGTATACTCTTTCACCAAATTCAATCCAATGCCTAAGCCTCCCTTATCATTATCTTTTGTCCGATAAAAGCGATTGAAAATCTTAGCTTGTTCATCGCTAGAAATACCTGGGCCTGTATCTTTTATGGAGATAACAACACATTCGTCGCCATTTTTTTCTTCATGGCTTATTTTAAATGTAATCTCTTCATTATCGGCAGTGTATTTGAATGCATTGGCTAGTAAATTAAAAACGATGGTCTCTACTTTTCGTAAATCCATTTTTACATCTACGGCCTCTATTTCATTATTAAACGTATAACGAATACCATGACTATCGGCTTGCTCCGTAAAAAGTAGATACACTTTATGCAAAAAACCAACCATCTCAAAATCTGCAATAGTCATACTAATCGTTTTGTTCTCCAGTTTGCGCAAATCCAAAAATTGATTATTCAACCATAATAAGCGCCTCGCATTACGTTCAACGATAGTCGCCAGAGATTTACCTTCCTGATCGATTGATTGATTAGTGATGAGCTTCTCCAATGGACCAATGATTAAATTAAGCGGGGTGCGAAATTCGTGTGCCACATTGGTAAAAAATTGCTGTCGATTCTTTGCAACCGTTTCGGTATGTTCTTTCTCTATGCTGACAATCTCCATTTGATTCTTCCACTGGAGCTTACGACGATAATTAAACATTAAAAAACTAATAATCAGAATGATTATAACAATGTATAAACTAACAAAATAAGTACTTGCCCATAGAGGTGGTTTGATTTTAATTTTAAGTGTTTGTTCATCTTCATTCCATACGCCATCGTTATTGGTTCCTTTCACTCTCAAAACATAACTACCTGACTTAAGTCTGGAATAACCTGCTCGTCCATTCTTTGTATCTATGTATTGCCAATCTTTATCCTCACCCTCTAATTTGTATTTATACTTTACACCACCCCTGCTGCCATAGTGCAAGGATGAAAACTCAACAGCAAATGAGCCATCGATATAATCAAGCGTAATTTCATCGGTAAATGAAATATCATTTGATAAAATGCTTTTGTCTTTAATTTTAGTTGCAGGCGTAATTACCTCGTTGGCAATAATAAGCTTTGTTAATCTTAAGGGCGGATTGTATGCTGATTTTGTAATAGCTCCCGGAGCAAAGCGGATGTAACCATCCTGCCCCCCAAAGAGCAAATCACCATTGCTACACTTCGAGTAACTTCCGCTAATGAAGCGACTTACCGAGATCCCTTCACTGGCCGGGTATATCTCAAATTCAGAAGTCCCAGGTGAAAACTTGATGATTTCGGTGTAGGTGGTGGCCCAAATATTTCCTTCATCATCTTTTATTAAATTAAATAAGGGATATCTTTTATCCGATTGGATTTCAAAAAAGTGATGTTGGTCTGAGTCGGTATTGAAACGCATCAAACCCTTATTGTAACCAATCCAAATATTATTGTCTGTACTATCCACCAATACAGATTGAAAATACTCACCTTTGTTTTTGTATGGGTTAACAAGTATTTCCTTCGTTTCGAACGTTTCCGGATTGACTTGTAACAAACTTGAATTAAAAGATTCAGCAATTAAATAGTTCTTACTTTCTCCTCTTATTGAAATTTTCCCGAGGAATTCGAAAGAAATATTCCCTTGCTTATGAATAACTTTATGAAGACCTGCCGACGTATTGACGAATATATCTCCGATCGAAGTCTTGCAAAAACCATATATATAATCGCTTCTCAAGCCATTTCCTTCTCTGTGAGTGGCAGAAATATTCTGAAGTGAATTGCTTATCGGATTATAGAGAGAAATACCACCATTGGTCGCTCCCCAGATTCGTCCCTCACTGTCTTCAAGTAAATGATTGACATCACTAAATAATGGACTTTCTGAATTATAGGACATTAACAACTTCGTGCCCTGATTATATTGAATAAATCCTTTCTGGCTCGCCATCCAAAGTTGTTGTTTTTTATCTTCTGTGATGCTTCTTATATCGTAACCCGACCTGACTCCGGAAGCTTCAAATACCATTGGATAAAAGCTAAATCGCTCTGTGTTGCCCGGTAGCACGGTCATTCCATTGTCTGTTCCAAACCAGAGTGTACCCGAATTATCTTCATAAATATCCCATACCACACTATTCGTTAAGGATGAACTTTTAAAAGGATCATGAAAGTGAACATCTTTTACCTTGTCATTTTCAAGTTCTGCTAATCCCAAATCTGTTCCCAACCATACTTTGCCTGTTGATGATGAATGTATATCCTTTACAACACTATTCGTCAAACTATGTCTCTCATCAATAAACTTAATCGTTTTATGCCTGATTCGATCATATAATGCCAGACCCGTTTGCATTCCTACCCACAATAATGAGTCATTATGCGGTTTGTAAGGCGCAATGGATAGAATCAAATTATTCATGATATTTTGCTTGTTCGATTCTGGAAAATAAACCTGTTCGAACACATGGGAATTCGGTGGCAACTTATTTAAGTGATCGAAAGTCCCAACCCATAAATTTCCAGCACTATCATTATAGATAGACCGAATTATATCATGACTTATATTACTGTTTGTTGAGTTAAAAGCTTTGATTTGTTTAGTGCTAATAGTGTATTTTAAGAGTCCTGCTTGGGTACCGATCCATAAAATCCCTGATTCTTTGTCAAGAAACAGCGTTCCCACGCCTTCATTAGCACCAATATTAATACGGGTGCACTTTTTTGTAACCACATCCATCATGCAAAGACCAGAGCTTGTTGCCACAAATGCTGTATCACCATCAAAAACAACTTGTACAATAACGTTTCCGGATAAAGAAGCCGTATTCCCTGATTCAGTAAAGAAATGTTTGAATTCATTACCGTTATATATGTTCAGACCATTATTTGTTCCCACCCAAATAAATCCATATTGGTCCTGGTTGATGCAATAGACCGTTGAGGAAGACAAGCCATCAGACATATCGAGGCGTTCAAACTGCACTATTTGCCCCTTCGAGAGGACACTAAAGCACAGTAAAACCAAGATCAGGAAAACACTCTTATTTATTTGATTCATAAAGTCGATATGTATTTTCTTTCTGTACAAAATGAGAAATATAATTTGTGATTTGATATCTATTTATCTGTGTTAGTAAAAATAAAGACCAAGCAGCAAATAAACAGGCGTAAATTGGACAATACTTAACGCAAAATTACCAAAGGGACCACTTATACATACTAAACCTATTATTGGATAACCCAGCTGAATGCGATTACCATCCTCGTGGCCGCATGGCATAGCCGATGGAAAGGTATTTTCACCCTCTTGTTTAAGATATTTACCCTCTTGGCCGCTTTACCATACCAAGGGAAGAGCTTATCAAGCCTATTGAAAGCAATACACACCCTATGGGACGGTTTACCAAGCCTGTTGAGTGCCTTATCAGGCCTGTTGACTGAAATATCTACCCAATGGGCAGCCTCAACAGGCCTCGGGGCTTATAAAACCAAGGGCTTACGGCATTAATCATTCAAACGCCATTCGTCATGCCAGTTAATCACAGGCTCCCCTTTATCAAATTCAATGGGTAACCAAATATAACGTCCATCAATGGCATTTTCTGGAGTCCATCTATCGCCCATATAAATGAATGAATCACTTTTTCCTTGCACAGATAATACATAGGTGCTTTGTGAATGAAAAGTTGTTTTAACTTCTTCATCTGTCCCACGGGAAGGATTCCCCAGCTCTGTCCATGGGCCAAAGGGATGGTCTGCCACAGCTGATCTGGTAGGATTTGGCTTCCATCCCGTACAGCCGGAGCTAATCATGTAGTACTTATCGCCTTTTTTAAAGATGGCGGGTGCTTCATTCATTTTGCTCTCTAAAACACGAACATACTTGCCTGTAAAGCTCAAATAATCGTCCGAAAGTTGAGCAATATGAAGTGTGGCATTCTCTTCTGATGAGTGAATATGATATGCGGTTCCATCCTCATCAACAAACAAGGTCATATCACGTGCCATCTGACCTTTTTCCTTATCTCGCCTTAACCATACTCCATCAATCACTTCTTTCTGCCACTCAGCAGACCACTGTTTTACGGTGTCCATATCCACAGATTTATTCTTCAATGAATCTGCAAAATTAATGGGCCAATGACCTTGATTGGGATTCACACTTTTCAAATAAGTAAAGGGGCCAGTAACTTTATCGCTCACAGCTACTCCCGTCATAGCCGCTTTATAGCCCATTCCCTTCAACTCATGATGAAACCACATCACAAACTGTTTGTTTTTGGCGTTGTAAATTACCTTGGGACGCTCGATAATACAGCCTTTGACAATAAGACTCGTTGTATCATCCACTGCAGAGAGAGCTATTCCTTCATCCTTCCAATCATACAAATTATCAGATGAATAACAATGAACGCCCACATGCGCTTTGTTACCGGCTTTGCCTTCAATTTTGTGCTCGCCAAACCAGTAATAAGTGCCATCATGAAATAACATGCCACCTCCGTGAGCATTGATATGAATACCATTATCATCGAGCCATGGTTCACCAGGCGTGAAGGTTCTTGAAGATTGTTTGCACCCCATTAGTGCTAATAAGCTTATAAAAACGACACTTCCTAAATGCTTGATATATCTACTCATTACTTATCCATTTTATTTCTGAGTTGCTCTTCGGCTTCTGCATTCCAGTATCCACATTCTAACTGAAAAAAGACAGAGGTATAAGGGATTGCCAGGTCTGTTTTAATAATCAAGACGTTAAATAGTTTTGCTGAAGCATCCAGTTCCCGAATAATATCTTCGTGCAACGAAGTTTTTGTGTTTTTTCCTGAAAGTAATTGGTCTAAATCTGTTCGGTAGGCTGTTATGCCCTTCGCATTTTCCTCAGAGACAAAGGCCATTTCCTTATCAACAAAAATATTGGCATCCACATGGCTGGCTTTCTCGATTAATTGAGAGACATACGCGACGGCTTCCAATTGAGTAGCATCAATAGTAATGGTTTGAATGGCCGGATTACTTTGTTCGGGATAGGCTGCATCGGCTATCACTATCCAATTACGGTGACCAAAGACTTTTAAGGTTTGTTCAAGCTCTGCTTTCCAGCTTGACTCATTAGCACTACAACCTGCTAGTTTTTCCTTCTGTGGTGGCACAGAGCAAGCTCCCAACAACATTGCGCTTATAATAATTGATACTATTTTTTTCATGGTTATAATGCTTAGTTAATTCTTAATCATCAAACGATAAACCATCCGTAATACCTTCCCAATCGTCGGTTCTAAATGGAGAAGCAGGCAAACCTTCTTGGTTATACAAATTAAACTCGGCAGGATTTATAGACCATGCAAAACGCACGGCAACTGGACTTTTTACCTCATCTGACCAAACAATAATTTTATCACCTTCCAGTTTTGCCTTAGCCCAATGGAAAAGTTTATCAGCACCTGCTATTTCAAATTCGTTGATGTAGCCATGTTTATTCTTTACTATCAGGCCAGAACCAATATGGTCAAAACTGATGATGGCTTTATTTCCATCCAGCTGCATTGATGTATAAATAGGTCCGGAATGAACGATATCTTTACCGTAAGCTACTTTTAATGCAGAGGTCATCAATCGATTCCCAACATCTTGTTTGTTTTTAGGATGTATATCATGGGCCTCTCCAATATCTATTGTGACTGCCATTCCTGTATTTTTCAGGCTTAGCGTTTTTATTTGACATTCGCGTAGTTCTGCCCAGGCATCTTCCTTTGGCGTTGTTGCAGCAGCTTGAAAGTTGGCTAATTGAACAAACAAGAAGGGAAAATCGCCTTGTTGCCAGTCTTCGCGCCAGTTGTTAATCATATTCGGAAAAGTGATTTCATACTCTTTTGAACGAGGTGTGTTTGATTCGCCCTGATACCAGATAACACCTTTAATTCCATAAGGAATAAGTGGATGGATCATGGCATTGTATAGCTGACTGGGTGTATCGTTGGGGAATGGTTTAAAATCAGGAATAACTGTATCCACTTTAAATTGCCATTCTCCACTCAATGGTATCTTTTGTTCTCCTATCTGAAAGAAAAGCTTGTCAGCCTTGCTGGCAAAACCGCCTTTATAATACTTGTCTTCTACGCGTACCGTTATGTTATTTTTACCAACTTTTAAAACATCTGCAGGCACAGCGTAATTACGTTCTATCAGGTTAGCCCAATTCATACCGCCTACTTTCTGACCGTTAACCCAGGTGATATCTGAATCGTGAATTTTACCCAAATGTAATTGAGCAGAATCAAGCTCTTTTTCAGATAGAGTAAAATCAAAGCTAAACCAAACACGGCCATTCAACCTGTTGTAACCAGCATTTTCCCATAAAGCAGGAAGCTTCATAGAAAGCCAATCACTGCGGTCGGTATCAGGTATCATCCACTCTTCATCCATTCCCACTTCCTTTTCAGGAAAACCACCTAAGGCTTGCTTAAGGTCATCCTCATATTTTTGAGCCATAGTTGACACATCGTATTTATCAATTCGTTCGGCAAAATTCTTATATTTAGGCAATTTTGTAATGGATGCTTTGGATGTCCATGTTTCAACACAGGTACCTCCCCATGAAGTATGGATCAATCCGATGGGCACATCAATTTCCTTTTGTAAATCCCTACCAAAATAATAACCTACTGCTGAGAAGTTTTTAATCGTTTCAGAACTGCACTGCTTCCAGGTGGCATTAGGAATATCATCAAGTGGTACATTACTCACTTTTCGTGGCACCTCAAACAATCGGATATTAGGATAATTGGCATTTTTAATCTCCTCTTCAGCATTGTTTGATTTTGACACCGGCCATTGCATATTGGATTGCCCGGAACATACCCACACATCGCCGATAAGAATATTTTTAAGTACGACTTCATTTTTGCCTTTGATGGTCATTTCAAATGGGCCTCCTGCTTGCATAGGCTTAAGTAGCATTGACCACTCTCCCGTTTTATCAGCTTTTGTCCTCAGCTTTTGTCCGTTAAATCTCAGCGATACTTTTTCACCGGGATCAGCGCTCCCCCACACTTTCACATTCAGATTGCGCTGTAATACCATGTTATCAGAAAAGATATCGGCAAGCTTAACTTCGGCTTTGCCTATAAGCGTACTTAACACGATGACTATGAGGGTTAATGTTATTTTATTCATTTTTATAAGATTGAATAATTGTTTTAACGCAGAGGCACGGAGACACTGAGTTTTTTTTATTAATACAGTATTATCTATACTTAGTTGAACTTAGCATTGAATTTTACTGCTTAATGGATATCAAAACTATAGTACCAGCATTAAACTACTAAGCACAAACTCGACAATACCTAACTTATAATTGATAAAGTTTAATCATATTTCAATCATAATTGTCCAGCTAAACTTTTATTGTTCAACTCCGCTGGAGTTGTAAAACACTTCAAAGACTTGTCTACAAATATGTATCTCCTCTGGGGATATAATTATAGCTTCGGAGAAGTTATAATTATATAGAATTTGAAAACCAACCATGTTTCTAACAAACCCAGCGGGATTGAATGTAATTTAAGGAATTATGGCATTTATATTTGTCACTTCTAGTGAGTACTAATTTTTACAGGAAAAATTAATCATCTCGCCTTCTCCTATTGTTTGAACTTTTTTAAACTTGTGCTTATGATTACCCAAGTCAAATTCTGATAGTTCAAGCTGACCGCCAATTACTTTCAAACTGACAGCTGAATCTTTTATAGTCACGGTTCCATATGCGTATCCGTTCGACCAAAACCAGTTTCCATTATCCGACTTAAACTTTATTGTTTTGCTAACGCCTGAATATTCAAACCCAGTCCAGGCAATTACGCCACCCCAAGCTGCCATAGCACGTGCATAGCGGTGACCGTATTCCCCTTCGTTAAAGGGATTTCGTTTTTTACCATCGAAACGATTTCGGATGGCTTCGAACACTTTTTCCCCGTTTTCGATTTGCCCCTCGTAAATCATATGAACAGCTGTGCTGTATTCAAAGCCTGTCATTATTTCGGTGTAATAAGGGAATGGAAAATCCAATAGCTCCCCTTTGGGGTAGGAAGCCATTATCAAACCTGCCTCATTGCCTAATCCAAAACTTCGGAAGGTGTTGGTGTGGTTGTTAAAATCGTCCACCCAATTGTATTTCATAATACTTTCAAGGGTCTTTGACACATGATCTTCATCTAATACATAACCTAAGCCTGTTGTATGTGCGAGGTATTGTCCAACCAATTGATCGACCAAACAGCCTTTACCCAATTGAGCCACTTTGTTATGTTCTTCAGGAATGATTTGTTCGTAATATTCGCCATTGAAAAGATTGGCATCTACCCATTTTTGCCCTTTCTTAAATAGCCCTTCGCACTCCTTTTTGAAGGCTTTATCACCCATGTAGTCGGCCATTTCAACACTTGCTTTTAAAGCACCAAGATACCATGCCGCCATTTGTGGATTTGGTCCGTGGTAATCGATATCCATCGTATTGTGTTGCGATCCTTCCATTACGCCATCCTTGTCAGTGTCCCAAATGCCTTTCCAGGCAAAACTCATAGCTTTTTTAATATAGGGCCACATTTCTTTCAGCTTTTCATCATTGCCCGAAAGTTGCCAGTCGCGATATACTTTTATCAGTGTTCCCATCTGACCATCGGCTGCCCAGTGATTAAAACTCTTGGCCTTTTCATCGAGTGGTAAACCTATTCTGTGGCTCATGGCTCCATTATCGTGGGTAGCATGAAGAAACTCAAGCTCACGGAATTTCATGGACAAATCACCGAAAAGAAAAGGTATTGTTGATTCGTAGTTCCAAACATGAGTACAAGTACCCAATCCCCAACCAGCGTTTTTAGAAGCACCCAATTTAGTTCCTTGCACACTCCCTGTTCCTTCCCAACCAAAGGGATAGCCATCAGCCGTTTGAAAGACCGTTTGACTACGTAAGTTGCAACTATTGAAAAGTGCTGCTTCTTTAATGGATTCAGGGATATCGCTTTCGCAGAATGCGCTCACAAAATCAACTGTCTTTTTTTCGAGGGTAGTTATGTTATTGTTTACTTTTTGTGCTACATCCCATGCATCTTTGTATTTAGTGGAATAGTAGTTTCCGACTATTTCTTTTGTTCCAAAATTACCATACCAGCTTTTTCCAAGATCCCAGCCACGGCGATTTGGGAAATTCCACGTGATGTAGAAAGTCACTTCTTTTTCCTCACCTGGTGCAATCGTTTCTTTTACCGAAAGGGTTGCAGGGGGCGTAGGTATGCTATATTTCTCTTTGTTTTTCATTTCTTCCCCCAGCATATCGCCAGTGTTGAAATCTCTACCGTCTGCATTGAAGCCTAAATTTACCAGTTCACCATCAGTAGTGAAATCATCGATAAATTCGCGAAAAGTCCAGTTCCATCCTAGTTTAGCCCAAGATGTACGATATGTTACTTTTCCGCTTGAATTGGTTGAAAGTGCCATTGTACCCCAATTTACATCGCTAGAATCGACACCATTTGAAAACATATATAGCCCTTTTAGTGAACTTTCATCTTTAAATTCGTTTTCATTCTGATTTGTTTTTCCACCCCATCCATCAATTCCGATATAGTTGGGAATCATACCACATACGGCAAATTCCATTGCTTTATCTGAGTTGTTTTTTACAGAATAAGTGAGAATGGCCACAGGAATACTGCTGTTGTCTTCATCGCCCGGAATCATTGGATTGAAGGCTTTTAGATTTACATCAAGCGGTACGTTTTTGTGTTTGAAACTCAATTGCGCCAAAGGATAGGCCGCTTTAAATTCGGCTTCTTCAAATCGAGGAAATCCGGCATTATAAATATCGCAACCCCAATCGCCATAATACTTAGCTTTGGAAATGGGCCCCTCTAATAGTCGAAGCTGTCCTTTTTCTGTTCCTTTTTCTTTAAAATAAAGTGCAAAAAAGGGTGCATTGGCAATGGTAGGCTCTACAAGTTTTACGCCAGGTGTCCAACCAAGCGCGCCTCTGTTTCCTATTTCCCAGTCGCGTAAATCGCCACGACCGCCAATGGAAACTGTTCCGGTGCCAATACCTCCCAGTGGCATGGCCACTTCAGTCAGGTTTTCCCCTTTGTAGGTTTTTAGTACGGGCCATTCCGATACTTTCGATTCGTTATTATTTTTACTGATTACAGACTGTTGAGCTATTGCATTTATCGAAAAGACTAATGCAATAAACAATATCGTTAGATTTTTAATCATTTGATTTTAGTTTGTTTTATATATAACCTGCTTCGCTTTTGCTAAAAGTTCAACTTTAATTTTTCATTCTTCGAAATAAGCTTAGCGCTTTTAAACGATTTATTCTTTTCTCCAATTTGCAGTTTATTCAACTCCATATTACCGTGTAGTACTTCCAGAGTAATGCTAAAATTACCTTCAACGTTCTCTACCTCACACATGCCCCACGCCGAACCATTGGACCAAAAATATTTACCTGGTTTATCCGTGAACTTGA
>Ga0209692_10002148_pt1 | contig 22948 bp, 14 predicted proteins | sample tdDd472_FD_187129 | JGI IMG/M metagenome (GOLD analysis project Ga0209692, IMG submission 187129) | Marine sediment microbial communities from the Atlantic coast under amendment with organic carbon and nitrate - tdDd47.2 (SPAdes)... | ecosystem: Environmental > Aquatic > Marine > Coastal >... | reverse complement strand
TGTAGGCCGAGTAGATCAGCCACAAACGTCCGGCCGTATCCGCTTCGAGGGCTTCGCCCAGGCCCATGATGTGGCTGCGGATCATGTAGAAGTTCAGGAAGAACAGCAGCAGCAGAGTCATGCGCACGGAGTTGAACGCCGTGAAGTTGATCTTCTTGATGTGAAAGCGGTGCGGGATCTTGTTGGCCAGTTCCTGCAGGGCGCCCAGTGGACAGATCCAGCCACAGAAGAGCTTCCGGACCACCAGACTGGGGGCGAAGATCACCAGAAAGAAGCTCAGGAAGGCCGGAAACCACTGGCCCATGGTGAGTTTGAACATGAAGAGCTTGGTCGACGCGCACATGGGGCTCGGATGCAACGGGAAGAAGAAATCGAGGCCGAAGAGCACGAAGGCCACGATCACTCCACCCAGACGCACCCACAGATTGACCCACTGGCCCAGCAGGATCACCAAGGCGACGATCATCAGGCCGATCATGGACAGGTACTTGGCGGTACCGATGAAATCCCACACATTGGCGGGCCGCGAATCCTCTTCATGCAGCGGCTCTTCATCGGCCAGAACCGTCAGCGGAGCCAGGCACATTCCCAGCACCAGTGGAACCAGCAACATGACCAGGAATCTCTTGGTGTTCTCCATCCCCATATCCTCTCTCGATACCGAGTCGAATGCCATAGGACCAGGTCCCGTTGAAGGAACAAATCTAGTATGTGAGCGGCGATCGCGAAAACCCGGAATCGTGCGATATCCGAGGTTTTTAGTCGGATTTAGACGGTTTCCGGTCCGTGAGAAATCGCCTTTTTAAGGGGCGTCGAACGGGCTCCGGGTGTTACCCTCGCCGGGTGAAACCGGTGCGCTCCAGGGGAGCGCTCAACCTGAACCATCCGCACTGCGGTGCGGCCAGCTGGAAGGTTCGACCATGGCTCTACTACTGTCCCGCAAAGATGTCCAGGCCCTGCTGACCATGCCGGCGTGCATGGAGATCGTCGAGAACGCATTCAGGCAACACGCCGCCGGCAACGCCAACATGCCCCAGCGAGCGGTCATCAAGGTCGAGCAGCACAACGGCGTCTACCTGGCCATGCCCGCGTACATCGGCGGCGACCTCGATGCCCTGGGTCTGAAGATCGTCACGGTGTACGGGGACAACCCCAAGAAGCACGGCGTACCCACCATCTTCGGCACCCTGGTCCTCTGTGATCCGACCACCGGCCAGGCGAAAGCCATCATGGACGCCGGTTACCTGACCGCCGTGCGCACCGGCGCCGCCTCCGGAGTGGCCACCAAGTACCTGGCCCGCGAAGATGCCAGCGTATGCACCATTTTTGGCGCCGGCGGCCAGGCCCAGGCCCAGCTCGAGGCCGTGCATCTGGCCCGTCCGTTGTCCCGGGCCACGGTCCTCGACCTGAACGAAGACGCTGCCGCGAGCTTCGCCGCGAGCTTGACCGAGAAGCTGAGCGTGGAGGTAACGGTGGGCAGCGATACCGAGCAGGCCGTGCGGGAAGCGGACATCATAGTCACGGCCACCAACGCGCCGACTCCGTTGTTCGACGGCGACTGGATCAAGGAAGGCACCCACATCAACAACATCGGGTCCCACAGTCCCGGCGCGCGGGAACTGGATACCCGCACGGTCGTGCGTTCCAAGTACGTGGCCGACCTGAAGGAGGCCAACCTGGCGGAGGCCGGCGACCTGTTGATTCCCATGAACGAGGGCGCCGTCACCGAAGACCACATCTACGCCAACCTGGGTGACATCGTCAGCGGGGCCAAACCCGGTCGTGAGAACGTGGACGAGATCACGTTGTTCAAGTCCTGCGGACTGGCCATCCAGGACATCGCTTCGGCGGTGGCGGTGTATCAGGCGGCGGTCGCCCAGGGAGTGGGCCAGGAATTCGAGTTCTAGGTAACTGGGGAAACGAGAGGGGTTGGCGTCGCGCTCAGCGGCGCCGGCCGGAACCACGGCGGGATGGCGAGTTTTTCCGGGCACGGGCCGATGAACGGGAACCCCGGTTCATGACGCGCTCGACCGAGCTCTGCTTGCCGGAACCCTTGCCGGTCGACCCTTTCCTGCCCGTTCCCGTCCTGACCGGCCCCTTGTGTATCAGGATGTCTTTCTGCTGCTGCCGCTTGCGGGGATCGCGCTCCACGTAGATGGTCTCGCCGGTAAAGGGATCCTTGCCCGTCCAGTACATGATCGACGACCAGGACGACGGCAGCGGCGTGAATATCTGCACCTGTTCCGGGTTGAGCTGCAACTGGTCCGAGGTGAACTCCTTGGCCTGGCGCATATCCCGTTCCTCGCAGCCGGGATGGGCTGCGATCATGTAATAGGTCAGGAACTGCTTCTTGCCCGTGGCCTGGCTCGCAGCCATGAAGCGGCGCCGGAATTCCAGCAGCCCCTTCACTCCCGGCTTGCCCATCCGCTTGAGGACCCGATCCACACTGTGCTCGGGGGCCAGCTTCAACTGTCCCGAGACATGGTGCTTCACCAGTTGCCGCAGATAGCGGTCGCCGTGCTTCTTGTCCTCCAGGACCATGTCGTGGCGGATGCCCGAGGCCACGAAGACCTTCTTCACCCCATCGACCCGGCGCAACTTCTGCAGCAGACTGATCTGAGGCTCGTGGTTGGGCTTGAGGGTGCGGCACACCTCGGCGCCGATGCAGGGCTTGTCCTCGCACGGCCCCTTGGCCAGCTTCTTCACGCACTCGAATCCGTACATGTTGGCCGTGGGCCCGCCCACATCCAGAATGTTGCCCTTGAAGCCGGGCAGCTGGGTCATGGTCTTGGCTTCTTCGACCAGCGACTCCTCGCTGCGCCAGCGCACGGTCTGACCCTGATGCACGGCGATGGAGCAGAAGGTGCATTCGCCGTAGCACCCCCTCAGGGCAGGCAGGGAGAAACGAATCGTGTCCAGGGCCCGCACTTCGCCCTCGGGCCGGTGATACGGGTGCAGCGAGCGCTCGTAGGGCAGACCGTGGACACGGTCCAGCTCGGCCTGGGTCAGATAGTCGGCGGGCCGGTTCTGCACCAGGTACCGATCGCCTGTCTTCTGACACAGAGGTTGGGCGCTGATGGGCTCGTTGTTGTTGTAGAAGGTGCGAAACATCTCGGTGAAGGCCTGGTGATCGCCGGCGCAGGTCTCGTGGGACGGCAACTCCTGATAACCGAAGGGTGCTTCCTTGCCGATGTAGCAGACACCGCGCACCGCCCGCGGGTCTCCTCCCCCGCGCATCGCCTGGGCAATGTCCAGGGTGGCCCGCTCGCCCATGCCGTAGACCAGCAGGTCAGCCTTGGCGTCGAAGAGAATGGAACGCCGCACGCTGTTGCCCCAGAAGTCGTAGTGGGAGACCCGCCGCAAACTGGCCTCCACCCCGCCCAGGACCACGGGCACCGTCCGCTTGAAGTGCTGGCGAATCAGGTTGGTGTAGACGATGACCGCCCGGTCGGGTCGCTTGTTGTTCTCGCCGCCGGGAGTGTAGTCGTCGCTCTGCCGCCGCTTCTTGAGGGCCGTATAGTTGGCCACCATGGAATCGACACCGCCACCGCTGACCCCCCAGAACAGGCGCGGTTCTCCCAGCCGCTTGATGTCCCGGTCTGAGTCGACGTCGGGCTGACCGATGATCCCCACCTTGAAGCCGGCCTGGGTCAGGGTGTGTCCGATGATCGACACCCCCATGTAGGGGCTGTCAATGTAGGCGTCGCCATTGACCAGGATGACGTCGAGGTCATCCCAGCCCAGGCGGTCCATCTCCTGACGGGTCGTGGGTAGGAACATCCGGTATTACTTGCTCTCGCTGAGTTGCCGGGCAGCCGCCTCGCCACCCACCCAACCGGTGGAAAACGCGCCCATCAGGTTGAAGCCACCCGTATCCGCGTCGAGATTCAACAGTTCACCCATGATAAAGAGTCCAGGTACGAGCCGCGACTCCAGGCTCCGCGGATCCACCTCTTTGGTGTCCACGCCTCCGGCGGTGACGATGGCCTCGGAGAAGCTGCCGTAGCCGCTGATGGCGAAGCGGTAGTCCTTCAACCAGCCCAGCAGTGAGCGCCGCTGCTTCGAGTTCACCTGATGGCAGGGCTGGTCTTCGGGGACGGTGCAGGCGGCCAGGGCCGCGGCGTGCAGATCGCTCGGCAGAAGTCCCGTCACGACGTCCTTCCAGGTGCGGTTCTGGCGATCCTCCAGCTCCCGGATCAACCGGGCGTCCAGTTTCTTGTGGTCCAGGGCCGGCTTCAGGTCCAGCGAAAGTTCCACCTTGCACCCCTTGTCCACCGCCGCCACAGCGATGCGGCTCACTTCCAGGATGATGGGCCCGGTCAGCCCCACCTTGTGCTTGAAACGCAACTCGCCGAATTCCCGCGCGGCCAGCTTCCCGTCGACCCACAAGGTGGCCTCGATGTTGCGCAGAAGGAGCTCGCGAACCCCCTCGGGCGGGGCCCCTGCGGCGTGGAGCGGCACCAGGGACGGCCGCGTCGGAACGATAGCGTGGCCCAGATCGCCGGCCAGATCGTAGCCGTCGCCGCTGCTGCCGGTGGCGGGATAGGACTTCCCGCCAGTGGCGAGGATGACGATGTCGGCGGCCATCTCATGGGCACCCCGGTCGCCGCCGCTGCCGGTCTTGCCATGCTCGGCAAAGAGGTCGTAATGGAGACCGCTGATGCGGCCGTCGGTGGTGTCGAGGCCGCGGACACGCGCCCCGGTGATCACGTCGACCCCCTGGTTGTGGACCCAGCGTTCGAGGGTGTCGACGACCTCGATGGCGCTGCCGCTGGCGGGGAAGATACGACCGCCTCGTTCGATGACGGTCTCGAGGCCCTCGCCATGGAGGAAGTCCAGTAGTTCCTGGGTTGCGAAACGGGCCAGGGCTTGGCGCAGGAACCGGCCTCCCTTGCCGAAGTGGGTGACGAAATCGCTGGTCGGCAGGGTGTTGGTCAGATTGCAGCGACCCTTGCCGCTGATGCGGATCTTGCGGCCGACCTGGCGCATACGTTCGAGCAGCACGACCTCGACGGGCGAGTCGGTGAACTCGGCGCCGACCTGGGCGGCTCGGCCGGCGGCGAGCATGCCGGCGGCTCCGGCGCCTACTACGATGATGCGTTTGTGGGCCATATTTCGTTCCCGGGTTGCGGTTCGGATTCGAATATAAGCGCCAGGAGGCGGAGAAGGCATGTGCAAATCGGGAGATGGTTGCCCTACCAACCATTTGTATCACGAAAATCCCGGGCTATTAGGACTCGAAAACGGTTGCGGGGGCAACCATCTCCGGTTCGCATGTACCAATGCATAGCGGAACGGCGTGTCGAACTCCCGCCGCGCTTGGAGTACCAGCGACCCGAACGGCACCAACCCGTCGTCGTTGAAACAAAGGAACCCGGGCACCAGACAGCCGCTACAGCGACGCAGGCGACCCGGGTTCCATCCAGCGGGTAGTCCTTCATGATGTATGGTCCGCCGTTACATGCCGTACTTTTCGATGATCCCCTTCTTGTCCAGGCCGAGGACCCCGTACTTCTCGCCCACCTTCTTGAAGGCGGCCACGGCCTTGTCGATGTGCTCCTTGGTGTGCGCGGCCGAGAGCTGGACCCGGATGCGGGCGGCGCCCGCGGGCACGACCGGGAAGAAGAAGCCGATGACATAAATGCCCTCGGCGTACATATCCCGGGCCATATCGTTGGCCAACTTGGCGTTGAACAGCATCACGGGCACGATCGGCGTGTCGTCGCCGCGGACGCAGAAGCCCGCCTCGACGATCTGCTCCCGGAAGTACTTGGCGTTCCACTCCAGGGTGTCCCGACGTTCGGTGCTCTTGCTGATCAGGTCGATGACCTTGATCGAGCCCGCGACGATGGACGGGGCCAGGGAGTTGGAGAACAGGTACGGACGCGCCTTCTGGCGGCACAGCTCGACCAGTTCCCTGCGGCCGGAGACACAGCCGCCCGAGGCGCCGCCGAGACCCTTGCCGAAGGTGGTGGTGATCAGGTCGACCTTGTCCATGACGTCGAAGTGCTCGTGGACGCCGCGACCGGTCTTGCCGATGAAGCCCGAGGCGTGGCTGTCGTCCACCAGGACCATGGCGTCGTATTCCTCGGCCAGGGCGCAGACCTCGTCCAGCTGGATCAGGTCGCCGTCCATGGAGAAAACGCCGTCGGTGACGATCAGCCGCGTGCGCTTGTCCTGGTGCAGTTCCAGCTTCTTGCGCAGGTGCTTCATGTCCATGTGCTTGAAGGTGTCGTAATGGGCCGAGCAGAGACGGATGCCGTCGACCAGGGAGGCGTGGATCAGCCGATCGGCGATGATCACATCTTCGGCTTCGAGGATGGCCTCGAAGACACCGGCGTTGGCGTCCATGCACGAGGGGAACAGCAGCGTGCTCTCCATGCCCAGGAACTCCGAGACCTTGTCCTGCAGCTCGCGGTGGATATCCTGGGTGCCGCAGATGAAGCGCACCGAACTCATGCCGTAGCCCCGCTTGTCCAGGCCCTCGTGGGCGGCGGCGATGACGTCGGGATGACTGGAGAGACCCAGGTAGTTGTTGGCGCAGAAGTTCAGGACCTTCTGGTGGTCGGCGCCCTCGGGGTACTCGACCTCGATCTCCGCGTCCTGGGGGGAGCAAATGAAGCGCTTCTCCTTGAAGAGGCCCTTCTCCTTGATCGCCTCGATCTCAGTGGCGAAAATCTGGCGTGTCTTGTCGTCATAGGACATGTAGAGCCTCCATCAGCCCAGGTGCTTGGTGACCAGGTCACAGATCGAATTGACGGTGTCGAAGGCCTCGGGAGTCGCCTCGCTGTCGGGCAGGCTGATCTTGTACTTCTTCTCCAGGAACACCTTCAGCGAGACCATGGAGAAGCTGTCCACGATGCCCGAGGAAATCAAGGCCGTGTCGAAGGTCACTTCCAGATCGTCGTCTTCGTCCACGTACTCGTCGATGACGTATTCCAGGACTTCGTCGTGCATTTCGCTCATGGGGATCCCTTTCGGTTCGTTTGCGCCGCCGTGGCGCGTTCATCTTTGATTCCAGCAGCGGCCGCCACGGGGCGACCGCCGTTCAACATCAACGATCAGTCATCTTCCAGGGTAGACAGGTCACCCACGTCCTCGCCCCACTCCAGGGCCCGCAGGTAGCGGCGCAGGATCTTGCCGGAGCGGGTCTTGGGCAGCTTGTCCTTGACCTCGATCTCCTGGGGCATGGCCAGCGGCGACAGACTCTTGCGGATGAAGTTCATCACGCTCAGCTCGGTCATGTCGTCGAACTCGAATCCGGGGTTCAGGGTCACGAAGGCCTTGACGACCTCCATGTTCACCTCGTCGGGCTTGCCCACGACCGCCGCCTCGGCGATGGCCTCGTGCTCGATGAGGGCCGACTCGATCTCGAAGGGGCCCACCAGGTGGCCGCCGGTGTTGATCACGTCGTCGTCCCGGCCCACGAACCAGTAGTAGCCGTCCTTGTCGACGCTGGCCCGGTCGCCGGAAACGTACCACAAGCTCTCGTCGTGGCGCAGCTGCTCGGGGGTCGCGTCATCGGCGGCGCCGACGAACTTGCTGCGGTAGACGTCCTCCTGGTTCCGGTAGGTGCGGAACATGGAGGGCCAGCCGGGGCGGAAGGCGATCAGGCCCACCTTGCCGGGTTCGGTGTGGGGCTCGAAGGTCTTCAGATCCAGCACCGCGGCGGTGATTCCCGGGAAGGGCTTGCCCATGGAACCGGGCTTGACCTTCATCCCCGGGTAGTTGGTGATCATCATGGAGCCGGTCTCGGTCTGCCAGAACGTGTCCAGGAAGGGCTTACCGAAGACCTCCTCGCTCCAGACCACCGCCTCGGCATTCAGAGGCTCGCCCACCGAGCACAAGTGGCGCAGGCTGGACAGGTCGTAATCCTTGACCAGCTCGTTGCCGTCGCGCATCAGCGAGCGAATCGCCGTAGGGGCCGAGTACCAGATGGTGATCTTGTTGTCCTGGATGAACTTGTACCAGCGGGCGGTGGTGAAGCCCGAGTCCAGCACGCACTGGGTGGCGCCCAGGGCCCAGGCCCCGATGATGCCGTAGCTGGTGCCGGTGACCCAGCCGGGATCGGCGGTGCACCAGTAGATGTCGTCTTCCTGGATGTCCAGCACCCACGAAGCGGTCAGGGCCTGGCCCCACACCGAGCTGTGCACATGCTGGGCGCCCTTGGGTTGCCCCGTGGTGCCCGAGGTATAGTGCAGCACGCTGGCCGAATCGGGACCGGTCTCGTGGCAATCGAACTTGTCGACGCGCTCGGCGGATTCCACGTCGAAGAAGACCTCGCCGTCCTTCAGCTTGTCGGGGTTGCCCTCGACCACGATGATCTTCTCCAGGGACGGCAGGCGGTCCTGGATCTTGCGCACCTTCTTGACGTGCTTGCCGGTCGTCAGGATGGCCCGGGTCCCGGCGCTGGCCAGGCGAACCTCGAGGGAATCGTCCCCGAAAGCCGAGAACAGGGGCTGGGCGACGCCGCCCATCTTCAGCACGCCCAGGAACGAGATGTACAGCGACGGAATCTTGTCCATGAAGATGCAGACCCGGTCGCCGGGCTCGAGACCCTGGTCCTGCAGCAACTTGGCGAAGCCGTTGGAGTAGGCCCGCAGGTCGGCGAAACTGTAACGCTTCTTCTGGTCGCCGAAGCCTTCCCAGATCAAGGCCGTCTTGTCGGCGTGTCCCCGGTCGCAGATCCGATCCGAGCACATGGCGCCGATGTTCAGGAGTTCACCCTCCTGCCAGTCCAGGACTTCCTTGGCGATGCTCCAGTCAAAACCCTGGAGCCTTTCCTCGTAGGAACCGATGTTGCTCACAACCGCTCTCCTTGTCGTGGTTAAGAATCAAGGACTCGCCGGGGCGCCGCTTCAGGATGCGGCGGGCCGGCGAACCGCTTCGGGACCGTCATGATTCGGCGTCGTTCTCCATCACCACCGCGGCCATGGCGGCGGTACTCGAATGGGACAGCGACACGTGGCAGCGGGTCACACCCTTGCTGGTGGCCAGCTCGGCGGCCTTGCCGTGCAACTTCAAGCTGATGGCGCCGGACTCTTCCCGACACACTTCCACGTCCCGCCAGCGCAGACCCTGGCTCAGCCCGGCACCCAGCGCCTTGAAGGCCGCTTCCTTCGCCGCCAGCCGCCCGCCCAGGTTCTCCCAGGAACGCACCTGGGTGGCGGCGTACTCCGCCTCGGCGGGCAGGAATACTTCGGCGATCAGTTCGTCGGATAGACGGCCGCGAAAGACGTCGAGATCAACGATATCAATCCCAGTACCGATGATCATCGGACGGCTCCCGTGGGGCGGTTCAGGGCGTGGTCAACCGGGTACGGCCACCTGCGGGAGACGGCCGTTCCTGTCAAAAAAATAACCTCCAGAGTCGGTTTGTCCACCGGAAGCTTGGTGGTCGGCGGCATCCGGGTTTAGCATGGGTGGGCAACCGGGAGCCGCCGCTGGCGACCCGGACCGATCTTCAGCCCCTGGCAGCCGACCTCGAGGAGTGACCTGTGAGCTTGCGCGACGTGTTTCTATTGCGAGACGATGTGGTTTTCCTGAATCACGGCTCGTTCGGAGCCTGCCCCCGCCCCGTGTTCGAAGAGTACCAGCGCTTGCAACGGGAGCTGGAAGGCGAACCGGTCGACTTCCTGCATCCCTTCCGCACCTGGCCCGAGCGCATGGCCGGGGCCCGGGCCGCCCTGGCCGCGGAGATGGGCTGCGACCGGGATGAGCTCGTCTACGTTTCCAATACCACCGTCGGCCTGAATGTTGTGGCCCGCTCTGTGCAGCTGGCCGCCGACGACGAGGTGCTGACCTGTGACCACGAGTACGGGGCCATGGACCGCACCTGGCGCTTTCTGTGCGAGAAGTCGGGAGCCCGCTACGTGCGGCAGGAGCTGCCGATACCCCTGGACGATCCGCAAGAGGTGGTCGAAGCCGTCTGGGCCGGCGTCACCGACCGGACGAAGGTCCTCTTTCTGAGCCACATCACCTCGCCCACCGGAGTGGTGCTGCCGGTGGCCGAACTCATCGGCCGGGCCCGCCTGCGGGGTATCCTGACCATCATCGATGGAGCCCACGTGCCGGGCCAGCTGGCCCTGGATCTGCATGGACTGGGTGCGGACTTCTACGCCGGCAACTGCCACAAGTGGCTGATGGCTCCCAAGGGGGCCGCCTTCCTCTATGCCCGCCGAGACGTTCAGGATCTGGTGGAGCCCCTGGTCGTCAGCTGGGGCTGGCGGAGCGATCATCCGGGCCCGAGCCGCTTCATAGACGAGCAGGAATGGACCGGCACCCGTGATCCGGCCGCCCAGCTGGCGGTCCCGGCGGCGCTGAAGTTCTGCGCCGACCATGACTGGCCCAGCGTCCGTCACCGCTGCCACAAGCTGTTGCTGGAGGCCCGAGCCGAATTGCTGGAAATCACCGGTCTGGAGCCCCTGTGCCCCGCCGAGGGCTGGTTGTTGCAGATGGCGACCCTGCCCTTGCCACCCCTCGATCCGGTGGAATTCGAGATCACGTTGCGCCGGCGGTTCCAGGTGGAGGTGCCGGTGTTCGAGTTCGCGGGACGGCCCTGGCTGCGGGTCTCGATCCAGGGCTACAACGAGCGGTCCGACATCGAGACGCTGGCTCGAGCGGTGCGCACGCTGCTGAACGAGTAGCTTGTCCTAGCTGAAGCTGACCTGGTCGTCGTTCCAGAGAGCGACTTCGATCTCCCAGCCGGTGGGGTCCTTCACGTACCAGGAGATGCTGTGGGGCCAGCTCACCGGCCCGCCGTAGAGGACCTCCAGATTCTCGCCGGCGATGGTCGCCTCCCAGGACTCCCGGTCGGTGATGCGCAGGCCAAAGTGGTTGATGCCGTGCAACCCCATCTGGCGCATGGCGAAGCGATCCTCCAGCTTGCAGTCCCGGTACTCGTAGACGCAGAGCATGGTGTCGCCCGAGCGGATCACACCCCAGCGCACCCCTTCCTGGACATCCTGTTCCACCAGCACGAAGCCGAAGACCCGACCGTACCATTCCACCGATTCATCGAAATCGGCCACGGTCAGGTTCAGGTGGTCCAGGTTCTTGATCATCATCGGCGGCGCCTTTCGGTGGCGTTGGAGGCGAGAGTCTACGGAGTTTCTCATACACTGGGAGCAGGGGCGGGTTCCGCGACTCCCCCGCAACGCGAAGATGCACTGGCAGACAAGCAAGGGACCATCTAGTATTCTCATCCCGTAGCCCGGATTGCTCTTCATCCCCCAAGGACCGGTGCCGCCTTGGTTTCCTCCAGCCACCGACCCCTCCGATCCGTCGCCGCCGGTGTCTGCGGCACCGTGGGTGTGGTGCTGCTGCTGCTGGCAAGTTCCCTCACCTTTCTCTCACGTGCCCTGTTCGACGCGGACTATTTCGCCTCCCGGGTGGCCGACAGTCTGGCCGACCCCCGTACGGCATCCTATGTGGCCGAGCAGATCACCGAGTCGGTCGTCGCGGCCAATGCGGATCTGATCCTGGTGCGCCCCCTCATAAAGACATCCGCCCAGACCGTGGTTTCGTCGGGACCGTTTCGAGCGGTGGCGCGCGAAGCCGTGAAACAGAGCCACGTGCTGCTGGCCACCAGTGGCGGCCGTGAGGTCCTGCTCTCGGTTTCGGATTTCGGGGTGATCCTGCACGAAGCCCTGGCCGACCGGCCGGAACTGGCGGCGATGATTCCCCGGGACGCGGTGGTCGTGCTGGGAAATCTACACGAAGGTTATTTGCTGGACGCATCGACCCAGACCCTCCGCCTGGGCCAGCGCGTGGGCCGCTGGCCCCAGCTGGTCTTTCTCATGGGCGTGATCCTGCTCGTGACGGGGATCCTCCTGGCTTGTGAGCGGGAGTTCGCCCTGCTCCGGGCCGGAATTGCGGTGACGGCCGCCATGGGGGTGACCTTGTTGGTCCTGGAGCTCGGTGTCCTGTTCGTCGTCCGCATTCCGTCGGACCCGGCCCTGGGCCAGGCCCTGGCCGGCGTGTGGTCCACCTTCGTGGCCGGCTTTCGTGTCCGGATCGCCATCGTCGGCGGCACCGGACTGCTGATGACCGCAGCGGCCACTGCATTCCTGGAGACCATGAATCTGGCGTCCATCAGCCGTGGTCTTTGGCATTTTCTGACCGAGCCCCTGACGAGTCGCTGGTTGCGCCTGGTCCGGGGCCTTGCCCTCTTGCTGCTGGGCATTCTGGCACTGCTGGATGCGGGCCTGGCGACGCGAATCCTGATCTCGACCGCAGGTGGCGTCCTGGCTTTTCTGGGCATGCGCGAACTATCCCGCCTGGCGGTCGATCCGGCCGAAAGACTGAATCGCCGGGTCGCGCGACTGGAGTCGCGAACCCCCCGTGGCTCCCGCTGGCTGCGCCGGACTCTCATCGCGCTGGCCGTGCTGGTACTGCTGGTTCCCGGCGCCCTGACCGTGACTCAGATGAACGAGGAAGAGGCGGCGACGGCGACGATGACCATGGCCTGTAACGGTCTGCCTGAACTTTGCGACACTCCTCTGGACCAGGTCGTCTTCGCCTGCACCCACAACGCCATGGGAGCTGCCGACATCCCGGGCTGGCTCTTTCCCAATCAGCAATACGGGATACAGCGCCAGCTGGAAGACGGCATCCGTGCGCTCATGCTGGATGTTATCCCGGGTATCCCGGCCGGAAGCGCCGTGAAAACGGACCTGGGGCCGAACGAGTTGAGCCGCGAGAAACTGGAGCCCATCCTTGGCAGCGAGGGATTGGATGCCGCACTGCGAATCAGGGAACGACTGCTGGGCGCCGAGGAGGAAACCGGTGACATCTACCTCTGCCATGCCCTGTGCGAGCTGGGCGCGACGAGGTTGGTGCCGTCCTTGGCGACGGTCCGCGACTTTCTGGTGGCCAATCCCCGCGAGGTGTTGATCATCATCATCGAGGACATGGTGCCCCCGGAAGCCATCGCCCGGGCCTGCGAGGAAAGCGGTCTGGACGAGTTCGTCTACACCGGTCCGGTCGAACCTCCGTGGCCCACCCTGGGCGAGATGGCGGCCGGTGGCGGGCGCGTGCTCATTCTGGGCGAGAACGAAACCGCCGGCGTGCCCTGGTACCATCCGGCCTGGGAAGTCGTCCAGGAAACCCGGTACAACTTCACCAGCGCCGAGGAGTTCGACTGCGCTCCCAACCGGGGCGGCACCGCCGGCTCTCTGCTGCTGGTCAACCACTGGGTCAACACGCCCCCCACGTCGCTGCCCAGCGACGCGGTGGTGGTCAATGCCAGGGACGCCCTCTTGCGGCGGGTGGAACAGTGCCGGCGTCAGCGGGGCCGGACGCCCAATATCATCGCCGTGGATTTCTACGGAGTGGGTGATCTGGTAGAGGTCGTCCGGGAATTGAACCAGGCCGCGCCCGGCGGCGACACACCTGGCCCCGCAGACTAGCTACTTCAGCCCCTCGACCAGCATCAGGTCGGCCTCGATCCGCTCCAGGACCGTCACCAGAGCCGTGGATTCATCCCGGGAGACCTGCAGGTTCACGTAGCGTTGCGCCGGCAACCCGCCGAGATAGGTCTCCTCGCCGCCAGCCAGGGAGTGCCGCCCCAGATCGTGAGAACCCTCGTCGTTGACCTTCACGAAGAACACGCAGTCGGAGCCCGGAGCCCACAGTCGCCAGCCGGCCATGGCCTCGGGCGGGATGACCTGTTCGATGGCGCCGTCCGGCGGAACGAATCGCCAGATGCCCAGGGTGTCGGGCTCGGTCCAGTAGCAATGATCGGCATACAGCTTGAACTGCTGCCGGGACGACGACTGGGCCAGCAGGTTCTCGATGATCGTGCCGTCGGGGCTGACCCGCTGCAGATGCCAGCGATCGCCGATATCGGTGGTGACATAGAGCCACCGGCTGTCGGCGGACCAGCCGATGCCCCGCTGATGGCGTTCTTCAAGCGTGGCGGGCGTGGTGACACCACCGGCCACCTCGACGACCTGGACCTGGCTGAGCCAGGCGTCGACGGTGGTGATCAGTATCCGCTGGTCGTCCGGCGACCAGCGCAGCTGACCGATGTCCGGACCTTCGAGGTGGGTGAGCTGGCGCAGCTCCGACCCGTCGGTGTTGCAGACCCACATCTCGGGATGCCCCGAGCGGTCCGAGACGAAGGCCACCCGGTCGCCGTTCACCGACCAGGCCGGGGCGCTGTCGTTGCGGGTCGAGGTTACCAGGGGCTGGGGCGCCAGATCCCGGCCATCGGCCCCCAGCAACGGCAGCATCTGGATGTTGTAGTCGCTGACCTGACTGCGGAACACCAGCAGGTCGCCCGCCGCCGACACCGTCGGATGGATGGTCTCTCCCCGGGCGGTGGTCGGCTGCCAGGCCACGTAGCCGTCGGACAGGCGCACGCGCCATAACTGATGGGAGCCACCGGGCGACGCCGAAACGATCAGTTCCTCGCCGCCGGCCAGCCAGGCGATGCCCTGGATGTCGTTCATGCCGTGGGTGATCTGCACCTCGTCGCCTCCGACCGCGGGCACGACGTACACCTCGCGCAGACCGGCGTGGTCACAGCGGGCAAAGGCCACACGGTCGCCACTGGGCGAGAACTGCGGCCAGGAATCGCCGGTGTGGGTGTTCAGGTCGGGCCAGGTCAACGGGGTGGTCTCGCGGGTGGCCACGTCCAGGCGGCGCAGGCGGGACACATTATCGCTGGGGTCGATCCCGGCGTAGACCAGGGCCGCGCCGTCGGGAGACCAGGTCAGCCCGAACACCGGTGAGGTGAGTTCCGCCAGCAGGCTGGGCGGACCGCCGATGGCAGGCACCGTGTAGAGGCCCCGGCCGCCGTCGTGGCTGCGCACGAAGGCCACCGTGGCACCGTCGGGAGAGAAGGCGGGATGGTAGTCGTATCCCGGCGACTCGGTCAGCCGCAACGGCGTCTCGGTGTCCGGCTGCTTGATGAACAGGCCCGTGGATTCGCCGTCGGGCCCGGACCAGGTGAAGACCACGCTGATGCCGTCGGGAGCCATATTCGGGTAGGACTCGGAATGGGCATACGTGGTGAACGGCCGGGTCACCAGCACCCCGGGACCCAGCTTGGCCACCCGCGACCGCATGATGGACGTGGTGATCACCATGGCGCCGACCAGCAGCATGGGCGCCACCAGGCGGATCAACAGGGTCCACGAACGCTTGCCGCGTAGCGGTGGCGCCTCGGCACTGGTTGGGGGGGCAACCATCTCGTCCCCGGACATCTCTGTCCCGGCCGGCGCCGGCGCATCGCCTACCGGCTCGGGAGCCGTGAGCAGCCGGTACCCGCCCCCGCGAATGGTTTCGATGAACCGTGGCGCCTTGGACTCGTCCCCAAACGCATCCCGCAACCGGGACACCGACCGGGTCAACGCCTCCTCGCCCACGATCGCGTCGTGCCAGACGGTCTCCAGCAACTCCTGCCGGGTCAGCAGCCGTCCCGGGTCGGCGGCCAGACACACCAGCACGTGCATCATGCGCGGCTCGAGGGTGTGCTCGCCGCCGGGCCCGCTGATGCGGTTCAGCGGCGGTTGCACCAGCCAGGGGCCCAGGCGGAAATCGGCGGCACCGGCAGTCGTACTCGGCAGGGAATGCTGGGAAGCGTCGGTCATGGACGATCAGCCTCGGGGGCGAAAGACACGGGCAAGGACTTCGCGCACGGCATCGGCCGGCCTGTGCAATGTACACGCCCGCGGACTCCCGAGGCAATGGGTGAGCGGCAGGAATGATCCCGAATACGCTACCGCACCAGGGCCAGCCGATGATGCATCTGGATGGAGCCCGCCCGGAAGCGAACGAAGTAGACCCCACTGGCCACACCGCGCCCGGCAACGTCCCGACCATTCCAGGTGCAGGTATGCAGACCGGCGGCGAAGCGACCACTCGCGAGCTCGGCTACCCGGCGACCGCGCACGTCGTAGACGTCCATCTCCACCATTTCGTCAGCGGCCAGGGTGAACGTGATCTCGGTCTGGGGATTGAAGGGATTCGGCGCGGGTAGCAGCAGTGCCGTCTGGTAGCTCGGTACGTCGGCGGCTTCAGGCTGTTGGGCTCCACCGTTGAGCTGCAACATGCCCGGCTCGGCATCTACGTACTGGGGAATGACGGCAAACCCGTACGTCCCGTCAATGCGGGTCCACGACTCGCCGTCGGCACACAGCCAGCCGGGGGCGCCGCCCTCACCGGTCACGTAACCAATAGCCGGTCCCCCGCCGGTCCCGAAATCCGACACCTCGATGCCCTCGGGAAACCTGAACAGGACGTAGAGCCCCTCACTAGCACAGGACACCGGCTCACTGAACTGCACCTCGCTCCAGTCGCCGGATTGCCCCAGCACGTTCTCGGCCATCAGCACCGTCTCGGCCAGGGCCACTGGTTGCTCGGGGTCGCCGCTTTCGAGGTAGATTCCGGGGAAGGCCAAAGTGCCATCGTTGTTGAACCAACGCAGTCCCGTGACCGCCTGGCCCTCGGGAATAGGCAGCCAGATGGCGGCGCAGGAGTTCTCCAGGGCCGGCACGACACCCATCATCCCGGTGATTTCGGGATCGGTCGTGCCGCCCCCTCCACCGCCACCACCGCTACCGGCCGGGGCCACAGAGCCCCATACGCAAGTCAACACGATTAGAATCAGGTATATGGACCGTCTCATATCGCTCCCCTTCATTTGGCGACCCGCCTTGCACTACCCCCAAGAGGGCATCGACGACGACGATGGTTGCCCATGCCAATCCATACCTATCGATCACCTAAAGAGCGCCTTCACACCCCCAAAACTCATCGTCTCGGTGCCCACCGGACCGTCGGCCATGGGCTCAAAGATCACGAACATTCTGATGTCGCTGTCGTCGTTGCCGTCTAAGATACCGGCAGCGACCTCCTCCGGGTCGGTGGTGCCCCAGTAGTTGTTGGTGAAGTCCAGATCGGTGGGTGGACCTGTATAGGAGGACAAGGCCCAGACGGAGTAGCCGTCGGCGCCGCGTAGGATGTGGTTGCCGGAGATGCGTGCTCCTTCAGATGGTGAATACACTCCGATAGCGGCCACGTTACTGTATACAATGTTGTTCGTAACGACCAATCCTGTACAACGGGCTAGTGTAATGCCCGGCCCCTCCTCTTCCTCAATTGTGTTGTCAATGATTCTAAGGTCAACAGCTCTTTCAGCGCCAATCCCACGATTATGGTTACTTAGAAAAGAACACTGCTCGATAGCGACGCGAGCGGCATCAAAGACAGCCACTCCTACGGAGTTGCCTGTAAACTGACATTGTTGAACAGATATATCCTGAGAATTGGCCCCGTGAATATCTACGCCACCGTATCCGCCTTCAAAAACACAATCGGTTACCGACAGGGAGTGTATAGGATCAAACACTAACACGCCTCTACCACCACTTAAAATCCCTCGAAATGCACAGCTGTCTACGGATCCATTGTCGAGCCCTGCCACTGAGACGCCGGTCCAGCAGTTCTGAGTCTCCACATCGTGAACGTCAAGCTCACCCGCCGCGTCCATATAGAACAACACCGCCATCCCGTCACAATCAACGAAACTCAAATCGCTGATAGAGAGAGTTAGTCCCGACGAGATGCTTGCTAGGCCATAAGTTCCAAACTGGTTCCGCCCCTCGGGTTCTGGCTCGATGAATGTCGCGTCCTTGCCAGCACCCACAATGGTCAAGCTCTTCTCCAGACGGATGCTACAAGGTAATGTCCGCCCGTAAAAGTAATCAAACTCTGTAGTTTCTGGATAGCGCCCGGGCCCAATAAGAATCGTATCGCCCGATTCCGCTGCATCAACCGCGTCTTGCAGAACTACGAAATCTCCTGTCCCATCGCGCTCGACCCGCCAAGTCGCAGCTGCGGTGAGATGAGGCATCAATACAACCATCACTACAAGAATCACAATGGCGTGTATCATGACTATCGCTCCCGTCTACTAGTTCGTGCTCCAATGGCCACCATCAGTCTAGTCTCCAGGAGGCAAGGAAACTGAAACCCCACAAGTCTCGTGGTCATAAGTTTCTATTGAGCTTTCCGCCACGTAGCTGCCAATTCCGCTCTCGACATGAAAATCGAAACTGCATCCAAAACTACAGGGGACATCTAGCACAGTAAGCGTGTGTAGGAAGGAACCATCTGGATCCAACACCATCGCATAGCTGGTACCGGTCGATCCCGGCTCGAACCACGCGGCCCCGGGTGAGCAGATAGCTGGGCGATTCCGATCCGGCTCGATCACGACCCGAACGCCGCTGGAGGGACACCGCAGGTTGGTTTTCCATGTGAACTCGATATTCTGCTGCAGGTCCGGCATGATCTCCGCGCTCACACCAACATTGTGGATGCCAATGTCGTCGAAGACTGTACCATCCGATATAGTGTGATAAGCACCAGGAGCGAGCGTTCCGGTCTGAGTGTAGAAGTTGGGCCAGTGAACCGTATATGTCACATCGCCGCTGGCATCGCCTAGTCCAAAGTTCAACACTAGGGCGTTTTGATTACCCTGTCCCGACCCGCCATCAACCAGTTTCCATTGTGATCGGCCCGCAGAGTCTACGACCTCGACTACGGCCCCAATGCCGCTTCTGTTGTTCCAGCCATTTTCGGACTCGAGTTGGATTCCTACCCAGTTGCCAGTCGGGTTCGATTGCGGATCCCCCGGTGCGATGCTTTTAAGAAAACGTCCCGGGTTCTCGGTTCGTCCAGTAAAAAGATCCGGGAATCCGTCACCGTCAAAATCCGCTGCTAGCGGGCCGATTCCACCAGACATATCCGCAGTCAACCCGACAGGCAGAGATACGTCAATAAACGGCTCCGTGATGTACTCTATGCCTCCGCAATTCATCAGTAACGTCGGCATCTCACCCGCTGTTGCGGCATTAAAGAAAAAGTCGAGATGCCCGTCCTGGTTGAAATCGAGTACTTCGGCTCCTGCACAGCCATCGACGGACAGAGCCAGAGATTCATCGAATCCTCCTGCCCCATCATTCAGGAACAAGTACGACTCTCCGACAGCACATGCGGTGAACAAGTCCAACCATCCATCATTGTCATAGTCGACCCACTCCAAGCCTATTACGACCTGTTGTATCGCACTGTCCACGATTGGGCAAACTACCTCAACCAAGTTACCCTGTAGCGGTTCCTTGTACATTTTTACAGTTGGGGAATCATCGGGACTGTTATATGAAAACACGATTTCGTTGAAGCCGTCCCGGTCGAAATCGCAAGCACACAGGCTTGTAGTCACCTCGAGCGACAATCCACCTCTAAATTCAGTCCAAGTCCCTAAATCATCACCTTCGTTTATCAATAAAAAATCAGACTCGGGATCCCAACTTCCCTTTCCTCCACCCGTAGGGATAAAAGTGCTTCGTCCAAGCCAAAGATCGAGGGTACCATCATGGTTCCAGTCGATCCAGGCTGCTCGCTGAGTTAATGCGAGGTGGCTCTTTAGTAGATCAGGCAGGTCGTCCTTCACGTCTTCAAACTCGTTCGACACCTCATTGTACTCGTATAACCTTGGCTCCGTATCGTGGCCCATGAATAAGTCGATATACGTGTCATTGTTGAAGTCGGCGGCGATGACACCGTGTGCTGACGCAGAAGGTACGTTGCCGAAAGCAAATACAAAACTTTCTGCGAAGTGCGTTACTAGATTCTCGTACAGCCTTGAGCGATCATCCGACGTATCGTCACTCGCCAAAGCCACAAATAGATCCTGGGCCTGATCGTCGTTATAGTCCAACGCAATAGCGCTAGCCGGTGTACCCAAGTACCCCTCATGGGGCGGAATTTCATCCGGATCGTGGTCCAACCTGACCTCAATCGTGCGATCTGCAAATCGGCTGGCTAGGGGACAAATCTGAAACGTGTCGTCAGATTCGTCGCTGACGCTTTGAGCGGATTCACCTCGTGTGTAGTTCACCGTGAGCCTGATCCGTCCGTCAGCCGTGGCCTCGTCGTTCGTTGGTGTCCACAAGTAGCGATTCACGCCTCGAGAATCGATATACTCATAGCCGCCGACTTGATCAAGCTGCAATCCGCCGGCAATCTGTTCCCAACTCGCACCGTCAAAGAAGTCCAGATCCACGCTGTCGATTACGACATTATAGTCTTCACCATGGCCAGACGGGTTTTCATTAAAGAAGCTCGTCCACTCTATCGAAACCTCATTGTGCGCGAAAAAGAACTCGCCGCCATTGGGGGCAACCAGGGTCTCAAACACCTCGATAGCCCCCGCGACACGGACCAAGTCGAAGGGCTCATCCCAGTCGTCCGGAAAGACAAAGTCGCAAACGTGGTCGTTGTGGATATTGTGGAAGACTGCCTTGAACTTCCCGTGTTGCGTCGCATCGTCCGCGGTGGGCGTCCATGCGAACGGGCCCAGTGGGTCAATGCCGGTTGCAACCAGTTCATAGCTCTGGCCTTCGTTGGTCGAAAAATAGAAATCAACGTAATCCAGTAGGTCCACATAATATTGACTCCAGGAAACGGTCACTGGGATACCAGGAACGTACTCTTCCTGGGTTAACGGCGGAGGAGCGAGCGACACCTCCTCGTAGGGCGACGACAGCAGATCAACTATCATGTATGGGTACTCGCCGTTGTCAGGATCATAATCATTGTTCTGTTCTTTAATATGCACAACCATGGCATTGCCAACCGTTTGGGGCAACCGCCGGTACCAATCCCAGTCTCCGTCGAAGCTCGAGCTGAAGCTCGACTCGTCGTACCAGAAGCAGTTTGGATTAGAATGCGGCGAAAACTCGTCCTTGTTCCAAGGGCTAGGCGTTCCGCCATTCGATGGCAGGTCTATCCGGAAAAAATCGAAGTCGTCTCCGGTGTAATCTCCGTAGGCATCGGACCGGTACTGTATTGGTTCGTCCCCCAGATACCATAGGTCGTAGTTGTCAAAGCCGATCTCGCCAACCGACCAGTCGAGGATCGGTATTCCCCATTCAATACCTGGAGGGGCCTCCAGATCTGCTGGCATATCCGGGCTCATGATGTTGTACCACAATCCAAATGCGGATTCGAGATCCACAGATAGTGGGGTCTGGTCGATAGCTACACAGTGGTAGATCTCCAGGCCCTTTGACCTAATAACCGGCGACCCACCTGGAACGGCTGTGCGAGCGTCGACACCAATGCCGGCATGGTAGGCCATCAGAAAATACTGACCAGTTTCAGTATCCCGGAACTTGAAGATCTTTCCTTTTGGGTGGTTCGGATCGACTCCATCCTGTGGATCATCGAAGATCCGCAGGTCATAGATCTTCTGATTCTTCAGGTTATCCCCGGTAAAATCTACTACATCGAACCATTCAGTTCTTTCCAGCCAGTGGGTTCCGTAGATAGGAGCCAACTCACCCTCTACATTGTGCTGGCTCATTGCGTTGAGGTTGCCATAGTAGTAACGACGTTCGTCGCGTATGTTTTCCAAATCACCTATGTTCGGAGGGCCTTCTCCGAAGTCGCAGAGGCTGTGCCCGAGTTCGTGCATCGTCTTCATGATCATGTTGTTGACAGCAACGTCTCTTTGGCCTGTGCCAACGAATCTACCCCCCGCCCCCGGTATTACGAGCCAGTTATCATAAAAACTTCCTATTTCCTCCGTTGCCTTGACCGCTGCCACATTCACGTCGACGGACGGACGGCCACCAATATGTTCATTGTAATACGGAGAGTTTTTCGAGTTGAATATGAAGAACACATAGTCGACCGGTTCGGAGAACAGGATGTCCAATTGATCATAGTTCACCCGAATCTTCCAGAGTATCTCGGCAAACAAATGTGTGGCGTAGTGCTCCGGATTGGTCCACCAAGATCCAACTCTGGATTCCCATTCAGGTACATAAGTGGGCGGTAGGGGATTGTCAGTATCGTTGTTGTACTGTATTGCTGGAAGTTGCGCTTCCCAGGTCGTCAACGCCTGGTCCGGATAGGTCCACGCTTGATTAGACGGAAACAAGTACCCCGATTGATCCGAGAACCGCACCATGCCTTGCGACTGCTCGTAGAGCAGAGTATCCATCTCTGCGAGAATCGTCCCGTGCGTGGCCTCATAGAATGCGTTCGGAACGTCGATCTCCACTGGATCGATAAAATCCACAAACACGATCTTCGCCGTGAGTTCCAAGACGCCGTCGCGACCCAGCGGAGCTATGACCGAGCCATCGACCTCTGGATCGTAGCCGCAATAGTCCTCCGCACCCTGCCCCATCCCAGCAAAAGCGCAGATCATCGCCATCACCCACGAAACCGATCTAATGTAACGACGCATGTCCGTTCCCCTTTACCAGCTGCAATACAAGCAAACACAACACACCCACCTATCCCAGGCGAGCGCGCCCAATCTCGACATCTCAAACGATTCAACCGCTAGACAGCATATCGGCTTCCGTTGCACGTCCGGGTGTCCAGCGTATCCATGTCGCAATATTCAGATTCAGATCTCAATAATCATACCACAACTGAGATTCTGTTATCAAGCGGCCCCGGGCAGAACCCCGGGGCCGCAGGTCGCTCTCGGCAATCAGCGCCACATCACTTCACAAGCATCAACTTCAATGACCGCCGCACTTCCCCCGCCTCCAGGCTGAGCAGATACGTCCCGGCAGCTGCGGACAACCCGCGCTGATCCCGGCCATCCCAGGCCAGCACATGTTCGCCCGCCGCAAAGACCCGGTCCGCCAGCACGGCGACGCGGCGTCCCGCCATGTCGTGAACCACTACGCGCACGTTCAAAGTCTCACCCGTGACGAAGGCCACCTCGGTCCGCGGGTTGAACGGATTCGGCGACACACCCACCAGCCGCACCGCCGTTGCGGGCACCTGGTTTTCGATTGCGGCCACGCTGTCGTCGGACAGGTCGGCGTCCAGGCGGGTGATCACCACGTCCCCGCCCCAGTCGAAGCTGCCGCCGTCGTACGTGGTGTCGAAAGCCCCCGGACCCGTGGGG
>Ga0209692_10002145_pt1 | contig 23011 bp, 30 predicted proteins | sample tdDd472_FD_187129 | JGI IMG/M metagenome (GOLD analysis project Ga0209692, IMG submission 187129) | Marine sediment microbial communities from the Atlantic coast under amendment with organic carbon and nitrate - tdDd47.2 (SPAdes)... | ecosystem: Environmental > Aquatic > Marine > Coastal >... | reverse complement strand
AACTAATTTGTCCAAATGTCAAGAGAAAACATAACTAATAAACTTTTATTTAAATGTTTTATAAATTGCAGACATAATTTCCTCCGCAATCTGCGGCACAATTGCATTTCCATATGCTTTCAGGGATTCTCTTCTCCACTTTGAGAAACTATAGGGAACTCCTCCCACTTGTCGGGAAAGCCCATCTGCTTTACCCGAATTAAAAAAATCTAGTGCTTTTAATGCCCGCTTGATAGACTTCTTATCCCCTCTATAAATATGGTTCGTGAACATCCTTATCATCCATTCATCATTATGCTTATAAATCGAAAGGTAGTCGCGGCCGCTCTTATCTTCACCAATAAACTCTATTTTAGTGCTTACTTTCCATGCCATAATGTTTTTCTTATATGTTATCTAAGTTCAGTAAATGATCTACTTAAATTGCGTTTCTTCATAATCATTACCTTAAAGCCGAGTACTCTTATCGGATATGCCTCATAATCACTTAGCCAGAGATCCTCTGTATCTGTTCCCTCCCCAAATTCAAGACCCTTATTATCCCAAATAAGATATTTTTTTCTTCCTACCTTTATACGTATTGTCAGATAGAGTTTCATATAATTTTATTTAATTACTTCTTAACACCTCATCAATAGTACTTGTATTAATAATGCCAATATTGCCCAAAAATAGTAACATTTCATCTGCATTATCTGTAAGTAAGGAAGCCGCGCGGATTACGTGTTGTGTTATCTCTCCCTCTAGGTCAGACCCCAAACAATCATAATAGATTTCGCCTAATTCCTGTATGAGTTGATATCTATCAACTTTCTGGAGCACTCCCTCCTTATATTTCTTATTCCAGTTAATCATATCTCTTTTCCTGATAAGGATTATTTAATAAGTAAGTTATGTAGCATATCTTTTACACGGTTTATAAATGAACCCTCCTCCAGTGCTTCTGCCTTAAACCCACACCATGAGCAACAAGCAGAAGCAACAAAGGGGCCATAGTTTTCCAAACGGCAAACGGGACATATTTTAAAACAGATTTTGCCGCTACTATTTATATATGCCCCTGTTCGTAATAACTCCCCGTCCATATAAAACTGAGGCTCTTTATTTTTGAAAGTTATTTTAATCTCTCTCTCACCTCCCCGAATACGTTGTTTTAACACTCCTGGATCATACCCTGCCATCTCCAATATTTAACTCTAAAAAATTCAAGTAAGTACGCTTAACGTCCTCTAAATCCTCCGCGTCTACCATAACTGCTAAGTCTGATACAGCAAGTGAAATATTATTAATAATTGCATCTGGTCTCTCCCTGTTAGGGATATTTAAGCAGGCAAAAACCTCCATTATCATATCCCAGACATTCATATCTTGTTTTATCTTCCCTTGTTTATCGTTAATTACTTCTTTAATTTTTAGGTATGCATCCATAGTGTTTTCGTAGTATGGGCCTGCTTTCAGGTGGTAGCCTTCAAGCGCCTCTCCAATAAGTAATATGCTCTGATTAATATATTCTTCTTTTGTCTTCACTGTTCTCTTTTTATAACCTTTGCGTAAATATCCTCATATTCTCTTGCCAGCTTTGATTTAAGCACACCTATCCTGCCTACTACAACACCTACAGAGTTAACCTCTGTAATCCTTCCCGAGCGAATATAGCCATGATAATAAAACCATACCTTATCGCCTATTTGGTACTCTTCTAATTTGTCCATAATTTAATAAAGTAATATGTTATCCTTCTGAAACACCTTCTAATAAATCTATTTCCGCTAATACCTCTTTAGTTGTTCTATCTACTTCCTTCGCTCGCTTCTTCTTTTTGCCTGTGCGAACCTCGTCCATCTTCTTACCGCAAAACTGGCACTTAATGTATCCCAACCGTACATCAAAATAACTACAGCTGTGGGTGCAGGCTTTGCGCTTCTTCTTCGTTTTCTTCATAAGTGTTTTCTTTAATAAATAACCTTGTTCATATGCCCAGTCTTTTGGTAGTCCATATGCTGTCGGATTGTGTACTTTTGCATGGCAATCGCTACACAACCATATCGCCTCATTCATATAGCTCCTCCCCCCGATGTGATGTTGGATTGCTGTGCCTTTGCCCGTATCTGGATCAACTGGTGTAATATTACACTCTTCACACATATGTAATTCGCCATTTAGTTTTTTATCGTATGTATGTGGTCTCATATGTTTTACTTGATATATTATTACTTATTGTTACTGTCTTGTCAACTATTATTTATAGCCGCCATTCTTTCTCTTTCCTTAACAATCTCTTTTGCTGTTTTCATCTGATCTAATAAGCTTATCCTTCTCTTGTACATTTCAGGGCTACGCCTAAGAAAGCCACGAACAGCAGCGATATAATCTTCATACTGTTTTTTGTTTGCCTCACAGTAGTCTATAACAGCATGTATTGCCTTTAACGCGTCATACTTTTTAAACTCCTCTTCCTTCTCTATCTTCTTTGCAATTTCTTTCTTGTTTGTTTTTAAATACTCTAAATCTTTTTTTACATCTACATCTACTTCTACATCTACCTCTACATCTACAGGTTTTTTTAAACCCACTGGGTTTTGTTGGGTTTTTTCATCTTCAATTACCTTACGGGGTCTACCTCCCCTTGTTCCGTTTTTACGCGAAATATTTGCTTTTTCTTCCCATTTCTTTCTATCTATATCAAGTTGAATTTTTATAAAGTTGAATGCCGTTCTAATGGGGGACGATTTAGGAGGCTCTATATCTTCAATTGCGTAATCCATAAGAGCCTGTAGCAGTTGACCCTTTTCAGAATCACTCATGTCTTTTAATGCCTCATTATACGAATGATAAAAGACAAAAGACTTTTTTTTACTCATACTTGGGCAATAATAAGTAATACGATATACAAGGCGTAATATATGACGAATGTAGTAAGATTCTGTTACAAGGTATGTTTTGAAACATGAGTTAGACCTAAATAATAAATTACATAAATGGGGGTATTTTTCAAGGTCTAACTCGAAGAAGCTACCCCCATTTCCATAATCTAACTAAGTGGAGCCGCCCAGCATGTGAACCGGCTCCAAATCACTCTACCAGAAGTTACTGGGATTGTACAGGGCCGGCTATATCTGTTAGATCCACCCTGCCATCCTTATTTTTATCGTAATTTGTTACTAAATATTGCACAATAGAAGCACCGACCGTGACTGCTAAACCAGCTACAACAGAAGTAAAGCCATCTTGTGTATCTTGTAAATTATCAGCAAAGTAAATTACTGAGGTAATGCCAGCAAATAGCCAGGCAGGCCATGTATATTTGAAAAGTTGTCTAAGATAGTTACTTTTAAATGTAGTATCTACCCATGAATGCCATCGTGCTTTTAGTCCTCGCGCCTTTAATTCCTCCCCAATACCAGTAACCAAGATATCGCCGTTTATACTAGTTTTAAATAACTCCCGTTCATTTTGTATCTGTTCTAATAGGGCTTGTTGTCTTGCTTCACTTTCTTCTTTTAGCGCGATAAGTTCTTCATCATATAGTGCTCGCAGCTCGTTTTGTTCTTTTTGCAGGTTCTCTAGTTTTTCCTCATGTATAGACCGCAAGTCTTGAATCTGTATATTTAGATTTTTAATCTTCTCCTGTTTTTGTTTTAATAAGTTACTCACCGTAGGAAATGTAATATATAAAGTAGGGTTTACATACTTCTTACCCTTCATAAGGGCAAAATGTAGGTGGTTGCCTGTTGCATACCCTGTCTTGCCGCTAAACCCTATGACTTGCCCAGAAACCACCTTTGTACCTTTCCGTAAACCAGGGTGAATGCTTTTCAAATGCCAATATTTCGAGACAAACCCGTCTTTATGCTTAATAATTACATAATTAGCAGGGGTTTTTGTGGTTGGTGTTTTAGCTACTCTACCCTTTCTTGATATGCCTATAATGACACCATTATCAATACTTCTAACTCTAAAAATACCGCCAAAATCAACCCCATAATGAAAGTCTGATACTTGTTTGCCATTAACTGTTATGCTCCTCTTTCCGTATTTAGACGTAATTTTCTTAGTGCCAAAAAAAGGACTATTCATTGATTCTCTTAGTAATATAGTCAAACTTTTCTAATAGATTCTCCAGTGCATTAGTATTGTTCTCAAGTGCGCTCTGTACGCCTGATGTTACCTCTGTAATCTGCCTTGTCATATGAATTAATGTATTATAAGATTCAACTATTTGAATCTCACGCTCCCTAATTTGTGACTGTGAATCTTTCCGATAAAACCATAAAATTATTAGTACAACTCCCGCAGTGCCTAAGTCTAGAATATTAGCTAATATGGGTATTACGTCCATGCCTAGCTACTTAATATTCTCCGTACATTAGTAAACCATTCCGCCGCCTGTTTCTCACTAGAGTACTCGTTAGGGATACTCTTCATCATAGTTTGAAACTCCCCCTCATTTAGTGTTCCGGCTCCTCTTGCTTGGTTTATAAGTCCAGCTGCAAGCGTTGCCATTTGATTATATGCCACAATTCTATCAGTGAAGTCTTGATTTGTGGCTTTGCCAATATCAGTACCTATACGACTTATTATCCCTAGCGGCCCAACCGTTGTGCCTTTTTGTGCTAGGGATTGCTCACCGCCGAGACCGTATAGCCGCTCCATTTCACTAATCGCTCCCTCTAGTTTATTCCCAGGACTTGCCTCCTCCCCTGTAGTACCCCCTAGCCCCATAAGCTGGATTATCTGTGTTGATTCTTTACTGTCAAAACCCGCCATTTGGAGTACAATCGTAGCAGATGCAGGGTTAGATAATGCCTGGTTTAATAACGTCTTATCATTAAATAACATTTCCGCCGTGAGTATGGTTTCTTCTTTAGGGGCTGTTTTAGCGTATGCGCGCGCCATAGCTTGGCCTGGTTCCACTCCCTCCCTTACAGACCTCTCTACTATGTTCTCCTGATCTTTTAAGATATCATCTACTGCCTCCTCTGGGGTCCGCTGTACTAACCCTGTTGCCGCAATTGGCCCAAGTTTTCCAGCTGTACGCATTAATGTATCTGAAGCGGACTGTATCGTAGTATCATCGGCTAGCATCTTTATTGCATTATTTAACTTGTCAACAGGAAAGCGCTTTGGGACTTTTACATTCCCACCGAGAAAATCAACAACATCTGCTGTTTTTCTGAATACCTTCCCTACTAAACGTTCTCCCCCAGCCGATTGCATAAATCTAGAACCAACATAACCGAGACCTGCCCCAGCCGGGCCACCTAATGCCATTCCTGTACCAGCACCGGCTAGTCCCCCCATACCGAGTGCGTCTTGTAGCATATCTGTGGCCGTCCTCTGCGGTCTAGCTTTATTGGCGGCAGACTCTGCCCAAACGCCTAATCTTTTACCAATCTCCACTTTTTTGTTTAAGTCTCTAAATACGGAAACCCCCGCATTATCAAAAGTTTCATCCAATACATCATTTGCAGCACCGTACGCCCTTGCGTATACCTTTTGCACGCTTGGCCGGGCATCGCCCTTAAAGTTAGCAATATCCCCCCACCCTTGTTTTGCGCTGTAAAGCTCATCGGGTGTAATTGTTGTTCTCCCCGCAAACTCCTCATTAATATCTTTAATAACATCTTGTATCGGCTTTTTTAATCTTCTATTTGTTGTTCTCGCAAGTTCTGCTTCTAGGGGCGCTAAGACTTCATCTAAGGTAACTACCACGCCACTCTCACTTAAATCCTTAGCTATTTTGGGAACTTCAGGGCCATACACTTTTAAAATATTATCTCCTAGCTGTTGCAAATCATCCGCACTTTTTATCGCTTTACCAGACCATACATTAGTATCCTCTAGAGCCTCTAGGGTTGCTTTCTCAAGCCTCGCACCTTTAATTCCTGCGCCTCTATTAGGGGCAGCACCGCCAACCGCTTTATTCAGTCCTACTTGTTCCCGTTCTGAAGCAGCAGTACGAAGTTTATCGCTAATACTTTGTCGCGGCGTTGGTGTTATATCGTATGTTCTGCCTAAGTCATCGAGTACCGCTCCTGCATCCGCTAATCCCTCCTCTGCCGCAGGTGCTATCCTATCTGCAAAATCTTGCAAGCGCTGTACTTGCATAGGATCATCTAAATTAGTTACTCTAGCTAGGTCGTCGTATGCTGCAGTAAAAGGCGATTCTCCTCCTGCGCTCAAAACATCATCAAATGTATTCGCCGCTGGGTTTTTAGAAAATCCTTTAGCTACTTTCCCAACACCTTTCCCGATTGCGCCTAATGCGCCCCCTGTAATACCACCTGTCGCAGCTCCTTGAAGTGTCTCGCCGACAATATCTCCCTCCCGCAAATCAGCATTAGAAAAACCAGACATACCACCGGCTACCGCTCCTGCTTTAGCTAACCCTGCAATCCCGCTGCCCCCTGGCACGAAAAAAGCGCCAACGCCTGCAGCATTTTGGACGTTCTTACCCAATGGATTTTGTACATACTGATCCCATTCGTCAGAAGACATATAAGCTGGAGTATATTCTGCATCTCCCCGCTCTTCCCTTGTCTTTAGCTCTCTAAATTGTTCGCTAATACCGCTAGTAGTATCAGCAAAGGGCTGCACCAGTGCTGCGCCTATCTGGTCTAAAATGCCGTAATCTTTTGGTTCTGGTGCAATTGAGTCAACAACCTCACCAGACTTGTCCAACATGTCGTATTTATATCCAGGATTCTCCTGTAAAAACTTTTCTGCTTCTTGTCCTACTAGTATTTGTCCTTTTTTATAGTTCATATTATTGATATCCGGCATACTTTCTATTACCGGTTGCCCAGTTATAAAAGTCTCCAGTACGTAAAGTTAAATCATTTAGAAATGGATCACTCGCTACTGATTTATCTAGTTGCCTGCTTACATTAGGGAAAAGCCTGTTAAATTCTTGAGCAACAGGCTGGGAAAGTGAATCAGCAATATTTGCCATACCTCCTGCATAACCCTTAGCTAGTTTTTTGACCTGTCCACCAAGAGAACCATCATTAGCTTGATCGCCTACCCTCACAACCGTCTGTTCACCATTGTTTATAGGGTTGCCGTTTGCATCCCTGCCCATTTGTGTATTTAATATCTTCATTTGCCATTCCCTCGCCTTTTTGGCCGCTCTGTTTTGTGCTCTTCTCGCCTCTCTTGCAAGGGCTGCTTGTTGCGCCAGTTGACTTGCGATGCGCTCACTTTCGGTATCTGCCTGCCATTTTGTCATCGCATTATCCCGCTTTAGAATGCCAGCTTGATAATCTCTCACAAAGTTTTGCCCAGAGTTTGACAAAAAATCATCAACTAGGGAATTAACTAAATTAACCCCCTCTTGTTCTGCTCCCCGCCCCCTTGAAATATCAGCTAACTGATATGCCAGGGGGTTTTGTTCTGAGGCCGTTATCCTATTCTTTTGACCAGCTGTAACCAGCCTCCCCCTTGTTCTATTCTGAACATTTTTAGGAAGGTCGCGGATTAGCTTTTCAGTATCATATGCCGATTTACGAAGACCTTCAAGAGCCGTTAGACGGTCATCTAAGTTATATTTATCTTTAATATCTTGCTGTCCGCTTTTTTCTTCTTCTTTATATCTGTCGACAATATTACCAAGATTTCTAGAGGCTCTCCTTACCGCTCTAAATGAGGCCATAACAATTCATAAAAAGTAAACACATGCTGGATTATCTAGTTAGTATCTGGTAGACGTGTGCCCGTATATTCACAGTACCAGAAAAACTTGTATTATAGTTTACCACATTAGAAGTAAACACCTTATTATCCACTTTTGCATTAGATATTACAAGGTTTTCTGTGACTATTTGTGTATATATTTCGACTATAATAGCGCCGCCTTTAGTTTCATGCTCTACCTCAATTGAAGCCTCTCCCGGCGTGGTTGTCATAGACATAAAGTCAAATACTGCTGCCGGAACCGCAACGGCAATATCAAAAACCTTTTTTAATCGTAATGTAGACGTATAGACATCTTGTCTACCGCGCAGCATATCAACATATACGTCACCTGTCGGACTTTGATAGTACTCTGGTATGGGATTTAGTGCACCCTCTTTCATACAGTAAAATCAATAAAATATATTTCAATAGCGCATTCTCCAGTTAAATCCATAAGGTATGAATTCCAGAATGTAAGTATAATAGTATCCTTGGTTATATCTGTTAGCTCACAGTAAACCGTCCCCCCTAACGTGCCGTCTAGTTGGTGTGTAGAGGGAAGGCTTTGCCACTCTCCACTGTTAGTTTTTATACGTATGAATGGTTCATATATTTTGCCAGCATTATGCGTTACCGTGATAATCTCTTCAAAAGAACCGCCAAGCGTAATACTTCCCCTATATGTAAATATAACCCCCAAAATAGTATCATCAATGAGCGCACCAACACCCAAGCGCTCAATATGCGTCGGTAATGTCGGCGCTGTATAAAATTTAGGTTGTTGTTCTATCGAGGCTTCCTTCAAGGTCGAGATTGTAAACTTTTATATGGTAGCGTGAACCCGCTGTAACAGGAAATCCACCGCTACCGATAATTATATATGATTCTGTTACTGTAAGATATTCATTATCGGGACGCAGGCGCATAGTGCTCTCGTCTGGGGCTTGTAAGAGACCTGTTATAAGCGGGACGCGGTGAAATACTATAGGAAGTAGTATAGTGTTTTGTGTATCCTGGCATATACCTGATAAAAATAGTTCTATAACAGGTATACGAAAGCGGGTATCAAGCCCACGAAGCCGATCAACTGTAACATTTCCCGTTGTAGAACGGTAATACTCAGGGACTGGGTTTAGTCCTCCCTCTCTCATACTCTGCCGATTTGTTCTTCTTTTATTAGTTCTACATTTGCCCGGATACCTAGTAGCGTTGGCATTGTAACCGGGTTTATTGTTGTTGTTGTAAAAACCACGCGAAATTCTATTTCAAAGAAGCGAGTGAACTTAGATACACCAGTTGCGGCATCTGTTGGCGCTGCAAATGACTTATAAATTATCCCCTGATCGTTTGTATCAGTAATCGGGTCAACTGTACCAAGTGAAGTCCAAGCACTGCCCTCCATTCTGTAAAACAATTCAAGCTTTTCACCTTCAGTTCCAGCATATGAAAGAGCATCAAACCGAAGCGACACCCCTGTTAAGTCTTTTTGATAGTGTTCAAGATCACCTCCCCCCGTCTCTCGTAAAAAATCTATTTTCGCGTAGCGTACCTTATTAGTTGTATCAATATTATCGACCCCATATACCGTGCGTTCAGCATGAAAAGTAGACTCGTTACTTGCAGAAATTGTCCCGCTAGCATCGCCCATCTCATCAGTCGCGGTAGTTCCTGAGCCTTCGTCACACTTATACCACCTTACCGGGTTATATGTTATGACTTCATCTTTGTATACACTATCTGCCTCAGCTGCTGAAAGACCCGTACTAAAAAGCTTAATATCACTTACATAGCCGTCATATGCCTTTGTTAGACCTCCCCAATTGCCAATATTTAAATCATTGCTGTTGCTAGTCTCCGCAGTCCCAACAGGGGTATCAGTCTCGTTTACAGTGACTGAAACGCCGTTTACATAAAATACCGGATCGTTAGTAGTAGCACCGTTATCGTAGACTATAGCAAAGTGCGTCCATGAGCCAATCGGAATGTTCACGTCAGTATCCCAAATGCCATTTGTGCTACTAAATCGCTGAATAAACCGAAGCGCAATATTTCCGCCAGATTCCCCAGTTGTTACAATACGCCAATCACCCTCCTTGTTAAGGATATAGCCGTCGTTGCCCTCCCCATCAGATGAAGGATTTAACCAAAAAGAAACAGAACCACCACTAGCCATTAAAGACGTAATAGCAGCACTATTGGCAGCCTCAATAACATCATCAACACCATCAAAAAGATAAGCCCCTAGTGTGTCTTTCCAGCCTACAAATAACTTGCTGGACGAAACACCTTTTATAGCCCCTATCTCTACGTCGCTATCGGTGTGTCCCGTTGAAATAACATATTCTTTATTTAGTGAGCGCGGATAATCTTTATCAGTTCTGCCGTATGAGTAGACTGCATTTTCTATAGCATCGCCTGTAATATTACTCAAGCCGAAAAGTAATAACTTCTCCCATGAATCAATCGCTCCAGGCATAATCTCTATAGAAGTACCTACGTTACTATATTTCATCTCCCGTAGCTCAGTTAGGCCACCTGTATAAATAGATAGATTCCCTCTTGTGCCGTGGAAGTAGTAAAGCGCGTTAAAAAATGCCTGCATTGCATTAGTCTGGCCTGCTATATCAATAAAGCGATTAAACCCCTCTGCTGTACCATCCCAAATGTATAATCTAGAGTCTCCATATGCCCCCAGATCATCCCCCCGCCACGTGGAAACAATTAGTAAATCACCTATAGCCTCAATTGCTCGTACTTTCTCCCCAAATGGAAATACTATAGCCTCTCTTGTGAGTACTTCAGAATCATCTATAGTAAGCAAATAATTGCCATGCCCAACCACTAGTTTATTTAGAAAGACTTTCATAGGGTGATAATTACTATCAGACTCAAGAATAGCAAAATGTGTTTTATAATATGTATCAGATAAATCGCTGCCCGTTGCGCTAATAGTTGTAGGACTCCCCGACGAGGTTGTTATATGTACATGATACGTAGCGCCAACAGTCAAAGAAAGAGGCGTAGTAAAATCAAAGCGCTGCCATGCTCCCCCCTCTTGCATATTAGCAGTCGTAACCGTTGCAGTACTAACGGTTCGATTAAGTGAATCATGTAGGGTAAGTGTTATTGTTTGTGAGCCTTTATCTAAAAACAGTAAAGAAATGCCGTTTAGATTTGCCGCCGCTGGAGTAAAACTAAAAAGATCTGTGGCATCCTCGCTTATACTACCGGAGACCGTATAGTAACCCGGAGCAGTAAACACGCTACCAGCAGGGAGGCTTGTCTGGTCAGTATCCAAACTACCTATATATTGTAACACCGCCCCCTCAGCTGTGGATATATCGCTAGATGTATCAACCTTTAATGTACCATCGGCAACCGTAGAATATACGTGAATATGATAAGTATCATCCACAGTAAGATCATAAATGGTATCAAAGCGAAATCGTGTAAGACCGCTTGAGGGCATATCAGCAGTTGCTATAGTGAGAGTGGCAACAACAGTATCAGACGAATCGTGCAAGACAATTGTCCAGTCCCCCGTTCCCTTTGCCGTCACATTCAAACTAACACCATAGAAGGAGTCAACACTTGCTGTAAAGGTTAGTTTGTGAGTAGCACCTTCATTAACTCCAGTAGTCAACGTGTAAGAGTTCGCCGCTGTACTAGCACTATAATCCGGTCCCTCTTGTGTAGGAGTTATAAAGTAGTCGTCATAGTAAACCGGTGTAGTATCTAAATCAGTCGCCTTGCCTATGCCGTCATCATTTGCGTACCATAGCTCGTCGTTAAATATAGCGAAGCCCTGCCCCGTGCTGCTAGATACCGTTTTTATATTTGTGTATGCGCCTGCTGAATCGCGTTTATAAATTTTCCCTGTATCACCATAAAAGTAAATCTCCCCCTCATGCTCTAGCATCCACTTAATCAAGTCCGTAACTACCACCCCGCTCTCCTTTACTAGTGCATACCCAACTTGTATTTTATCCGGGTCTGATCTGTAGTCTATAGATTGCCCATCTTGAAAAGAACCTTCGTAACCATCCTTAGTGCCCTGCGCGATACCGCCTGTAGCACTGTTTTGCTGAAATAGCTTCATGAGGTAATGTTAGACGGATAAAGGTTAGGATTGCGTATCCTTCTATGGCGACTCTTTATTATGTTACTCCCGGATTTCGATTGGCTATATTTCTTTAACCCATCCTCTAGAAGTTTAATCATGCCTGTAATATCAGAATTGGCTTTTACATCGCCTTTCTTCATATTATATTCAAATGCTGGATAAAGCCATAAAAGGTCTTGATATGGTTCTGGAATAATAGGCGCATGCCCTGCTCTATATGTAAGACCGCTAGCGGTTACACCCTCATAATCTTGGGATAGTACAAGGGCTGTATCATTAGTAACTGATGCAACCTCATAGAAGATACCGTCACCGTCGAACTCTATAACACATCCGGCTTTTATGTTTTCTGTGTCAAATTGTGTACTACTACCCGTTACCGCCGTTGATCCATTTGTAACAGAAACAGTGCCAGTTGTTACATCCTCCAATGTCATCTTGTATGGCTTTCTTGTGTACTCGCCCTGTAGCGTATAGCCAGCGGTTGCAGGTGTTGGAAATATATATAGCTGTTTGTTTCTTATATGGTGAAACTGAATATAGTCGCTCGTAGTATCTGTGCCCATTATATTAAGAGTGTCAAACTCAGAGTAGGATGTAATCTCTACCGTAACACCAAGTGTGTCACCGCCTGTATCAACACAACGTATACCGCTATTAACCTTATCTAGGTCAATGGGTAAATCATATACTTGCTGGCTCGCCACTGTTGTAATGCTAAGTGCTTTATCTCTCCAAAAGTAGTTTTCATCTGCGGCAAGTATTCTATGATGGGCGTTTATTCTTCTGCCGCCTCTTGCTACATTCGCCGTAGTATCGTCTTTTGTTTTGTCTTTATATTCGACTAGTAAATCACTATAAGTCACTGTTTTATATAATAACTAATACTGTGCCATTTCTATCAGCTTTTTTCGCTCTTCCTCATCTGCAGCACCTGCACTTACAATTTGATCTTTATACTGTAATACAAAATCGACTAATTCTTGCCCTGTTATTTCCCGCTCTCCAACCATTAATTTAACAGGCTCCTCTAATAGGGGTTCCATTTCCATCTCTTCTTCTTCATTCTCTATAGGCGATGGAGCCGGCTTTGGTGTAGCCTTTTTCATTTTACTTTGTAATATATTCATCTTGTCCATGATATATAATAATAATTAATCCTTTTTAAGTTTAGCAGTTTTCTTGTCTAAATTCTCCATGGTTTTTATAAAGCTTAGATGCTTCTTAGAGAGTTCACGTATAGTTACTTCTGTTTGTCTAACATATTTAATAGCATCGTTACGCGCCATATTTACTAAGCTAGTTAACTCCTCTAGCTTTTTCCTTCTTTCCTCTATCTGTACGTCTAAGCTGGTTAGCTCTTTTTGTTTTCTGTGTAGTGGATCCACCATATATGACAGAATCTAATAAATTAAGCGTTTCTAATGCCTGAGTATAGTTCTGCCCCCCTAGGTAAGCGCCAACGCTATCTATAACCGCAAGAGCAAATATGTTGCTGTTTGTACTCTCTAATAATAGTTTGCGTAGCTTTAAAAAAGTTAGCGGAGCCTTTATATCTTTACTCTTCAACTCGCTTTGTAGTGCATTGTAAAGAGAGGGCATAGTATGAAAGTATATCAAATGTTGTAAGCTTAGACAGTATAATTATTCATGAGGAGTTGTGGTACGCAGTGCATCTCTAAGCTTTTGCACTAGATCGGCGTTCGTCATGCCATCAAAAATAATTTGTGTGATTACACTCGCTTTTACTCCCCGTGAGGTAAGAAATGTAGCAATTTTTGTCTTTTTTGTTTTGCTAACCTTTGTCTTTTTTCCGTGTATCTTACTCATCTATATGTATCTCACTAGTTAAAATTTCAATCTCGCCATCATTTTCGAGCGCTGTTAGCGTATCCGCGGTAATTACACCAACCACTATAACTAGATTCGGATTTGGTGGGATTACCTCTTGCTGCACGTCTACGCTCCATTCTCCAGGATATCTTTTTATAACATCTGCTATAAAATGGTTTTGGTTGCCGTCAACATCTAGCCAGGCTGTGAGTACTTCTACTTGGTATATCATATAGTATCTATAGTATCATAACTAGAATCATTTACAGGTCTTTGCCGTAGACTCGCAAAAGTAAAGCCACTAGTATAAATAGCGAGTAAATCTGTCTCTGTTTGTAGGCTAGTATCAGTAATAGCCGAACCCCTCGCGGTATAATCTGTACCATCAAAAGTATAACATTGATGTTTGGAAGTACGGGCCATAACGCGAATCCCTAGTGGCGCACTAATGCCCGTTACACTCACTTTATTTGTCCTAGTATTGGCAAGGTATTCATCTAATTTAAAATCCCAATTTGTACCATTATACGTAATATATGCATCCCAATAGTTATCAGCATCTTGATAGCGGTATAGCAGGTGTACTGCATCACCAATAGTTGGTGTTGATGGCACCGTGAAAAAGATATCATTTATACCGTCTGCATCGCCTGTTTGAACAGGATTAGTAGTTACTGCTTTTACGCTTACATCATCTACAGTAAGATCACCCGCAGCACCATTCAAATAGAAGTCAAGTTCTTTAGAGCCTCCGACTTGGTTAATATTTCTTAGTATTGTGTAATCTCCCGCCGCCGTTGCCTGCTGCATAGTGCCAAATGGCTCGCCAACTATCAGAGTACCTGACGTATAACCGGTGATACTATAAGTAATTTCATACCAAGATTCTGTGTTAAAGAAGTTCGCTTTTCTTAGACGTATTGTACCCGTTCCGCTTTGATAAATATTTGCAGCACCGCCCGTTGTAACGCTATCGCCATGACTTTGTGTTGGATCTCGCTCAGTTACCTCGGGGTCGCTACCACTTTCACCTATAATTGTCCAGTTATCGGGATCATCAGTAGTCCATGCGCTAAAATCCCCATTAGTAATTTGCTCGCTACCAAGGGTCTGCAAGCTACTTGCTTTGTTGTTCGTCTCTACATGGAAAGCCCCTATATCCCCCGCTGTAATAGTACCGTTAACATCGCCCATCTCATCAGTCGCCGTAGTTCCCGAGCCTTCATCGCATTTATACCATCGGACTGGATTCTGGGGGATAACCTCCCCATTATAAATACTCCCCACCGTTTCAGCAGTTAACGACACGTCAAACAACCTCACATCCCTTATATAGCCATCATATGCCTTTGTCAGGCCTCCCCAATTACCAATATTTAAATCATTAGTATTATTAGTTTCCGCAGTCCCAACGGGTGTATCAGTTTCAGTAACAGCGACCGAAACGCCGTTTACATAAAATACCGGATCGTTAGTAGTAGCACCGTTATCATAGACCACAGCAAAGTGTGTCCATGAGCCAATCGGAATATTTACAGCAGTGTCCCAAATAGCATTTGTACTACTAAAGCGCTGGATAAACCGAAGCGCAATATTTCCGCCAGACTCCCCAGTTGTTACAATACGCCAATCACCCTCTTTATTAAGGATATAGCCGTCGTTGCCCTCCCCATCAGATGAAGGATTTAACCAAAAAGAAACAGAACCACCACTAGCCATTAAAGACGTAATAGCAGCACTATTGGCAGCCTCAATAACATCATCAACACCATCAAAAAGATAAGCTCCCACATTTTCATAATCAATAGATTCTGAAAATATACTCGTAATAAAGTCGTCAACAGCACGAATATATTCAAAGTCCCCATCCCCCGCCGCTGTTGCTGCCGCTGATACTACGTAATGAGATCCTGTGGTCTTTATTGCCCTAACCCACAATAAGGTCCATACATCACCCAGTGCTGTATTATTTGCAAAGTAGTATACATTGGTATCGTCAAAAATAATCGCTAACTTTGCAACAGCAATCGAATTAGGGTCATTAACAAACTCCCCTGTATAAATAGTAACAGCGCCATTAAAACCATATTCTAGGTCGGTATATCCAGAAGGTAGCGCCTGCACAGAGTTTAACCCTGCATAGATTCCGCTATTTTCTGCCCTTGTACGGTCAAACTTAATAGCTAGGCCATTTCCAATAGTAACAGCTGAGGCAGATACAAGACCTGCTGTAGCGCCGTCAGCGCCTACTAACTTACCGCCCGCTATAGAAAGATTAGCGGCATTTGTTATATCAAACGAGCCAGGGCCTGGCTCCGCTACTCTCGGGTCAGTAAGTGGCGCTGTATCAGCAGAGGTAAATTCCTCTTGAATAAGGTAATTTAACCCCCCTCCTCCCCCTTCCCCGGAGAGTCCCATCATATTTTGTAAGTTTTGTAGGGATAACATTTAGTATTCCATAATATAGATAGTTGCACTTGCAGCAACCTCTATCACGTTAAATGCAGTAAATCGAGCACTTGTATCATATGGTATTTTCCAAATATGGCGCACTTGCCCCTTTGGGATAACCTCATCAAAATTACTACTTGAGGCCGCATCTGTTCCCCAGGCTAGATATACATCCGCGCCTGTTGCATATATAGCTATCCTCTCCGTTGCTGCATTTAGTGTTATTTCTACAGTAGAACTCAAGCTAGAATTAACATTAACCGCAGTGGTGGTAGCAGCAGGCCAAAGAGGCACAAGGCTACCATTTTCTACATGTGGATTCATGAATTTTCAATAATAGTATTAATTAGATCCTCTTTTTTAGATTTTTCGTCAAGCTCTATACCAAGATTCTCGCCAAGTACTACCAGTTCCTTTTTAGTCATAGCTTTAAGCTCATCCTCAACAGGGATAGTATCTTCAAGTCCTTCAAAAGCCTCTTCTTCTACCTCCGGTGTTGCTGTACTTACCTCGACCGCCTGTTGTGCATTAGCGAGATTAACAGGCTTTACAATCTCATCAACCATATTACGCACCTCCGTTCTTTTAGAAAGACCTTTTGCCCCGTATTTTAGTTGCATAGCATGTATAGCCAACTTGTGCCCAGCATGTAGCGCAACGCCTCTTTCTAATTGTATATACCCTTGTGTAGGGATAGTATACTCTACACCGTCCCATTTAAACGTAAAGTCCTCATTTAGGGGGTTGTATACTGCCGATAATTCAAATTTCATATAAAAGTATAATAAATAACTATTTGTAGTTTCTCACACTCTAGATTTTTTGTCCAAACACATGAGAGTATAGAACATCAAACCACTTTTGATACTCTAACTTAACGGTGTCCATAACGTAGCGCTCAGCATGGGAGCGAATTATTGAAGGCTCTAACGTATCTACCTTAGCGGCTTTTTCTATGAATTCCTCGTTAGTCTCACAAATAAAGCCTGTTACACCATCTCTAACCGTCTCAGGGAATGCACCAAATCGAGTAGTTAAGACAGGTGTACCGGAAAGCTGCGCCTCAACATTTACACCGCCGAATGGCTCTAAGTATAGAGATGGTACTAGAACAGCCTTCGCCTTGGACAGAAGTAATTTCCTTGTTGCAGGATTGGCATAGCCGATATACTCTATATAATCGCTTGTGACGTCGAACTCCCTACCTGTGAGCCTTCCTGTTTTTGGGTTCCACGAGTACGCGCCCTGTCCCGCTATAAGTAGCTTTGTTTTTAGTGCTTCGGCTACCTTTACAGCAATCGTAATCCCTTTTGCGTAAATAAGTCTGCCAATGAAAAAGAAGAATTCTTCCTTCTCCTCTGCATAAGTAAAATCTTTAGGGTCAAAATAGTTAGGAATAACCCGATCAAGTGTATTAGGTCTAATCATATGCCCACCATTCTCTGAACCGTAAGTATAATTCATGATAGCTTGTGACTCGAACGCCCTGAAACGAGCAAAAGAGCCTACATACCCTATACCAGACTCTACCGTAAGTTCTAACCCCACACCCTCCGCGATTGATTTGTATGATAGCGGTAACAATAAAAAATCATCTACCTTTTTGCGTTCGTTTATAGCTGTAATTACGTTAACTAAAAACTTGCCCGTTAGATATGATTTTGACTTTACAGCTATCGACACCTGATCTATACCCTTAGTGAACCAGTCATACCCCAATTCTGTATCTGTTCCGTCTCCCAGATTATCCCTAATATCTTGCATAGTATGCGTCTCTATGAATTCTGTGCAAGGCACGTTAGAGCCTTGCGCGCCATAAATATATACTTCATGGCCAAGCGATAAGAGCATTTTAGAAAGCTTTACAATTTTTTGTGTAAACGCACAAGCGCTATATTTTTCGGAAACCGGCAAATGGGCCGTACCTGGTATATGGAAGCGGTATTTCATGGAGTGATAATGTTAATATAAGCCTGTCCGTGACAATAGTTTTGATTTAGTTCTAATACCTTCCCTTCTCGCCCTAACCAGTAATCTAGCTCGCTTTTGTGCAGTGTATGTAGATGGCCCTCATCTGTTGGCTTCTCTACCCACTCAAAAATACGCAGTGTACTCCCCACTATCTCGAGCGCCTCAACTATTTTTCTGGGATTTATAGTATGCTGTAAACAATTATACATCCAGACTTCATCATAGGAATTTGGTGTGGCGTGTTTTAATATATTCTCTCCCTTGTCTTGGATATAGGTAATGCCAGCTGACTTATATCGCTCCATAACCCATGAGGGATATGCTAGTGGATCAATAACAGTCCGCTTTTTGTCCGTTTTGGGAAGTTTTAAAAGCATGGAAACAGGGCCGCCGCCAACATCAAGAACGGAGGTATCATTTTTAATGCACATTTTACCGCCCTTACAAAAAGAATAATCTAGCCCCATATGTTTAGCATACTCTATTTGCTTTATCTCTTCGCCTATAGTATTGGTGCAGTCTCCCCACCAGGTAGACTCAAATATCTGAGCTTGTTTCCACATGAGAAATAATAACAGGAGTGGCGCGCTAATACCACCCCTGTATAAATTATCCTAACGTATTAGTTACGTATGGATATGAAAGTTGAACGGTAGCTACATTAGTAGACGCGTCCGTACTTCTTGTAATAGCGCCAATAACAAGGTCGCCCGTTACAGCAGAGTCATCAACCCTGCCAGCGGTTGCATCGATGTAGAGTACTGCATTATCAGCTACAGCATCAGTCGCGCCAGAAGCGCTTCCCCAAATCTGATACCAACCATACGTACTAGCGACAGTAGCGGCCATTGCTACTCCCACCGGTCCTACAGCATTTGCAACAAGTCTTGTAGTTAGGAATGCTTCATCATATGTTACAAAGTCGTTAGCGGCTGTGCTTGCCACACCTTGTAAATAGATGTATTCGTTTCCGTCCCCATCATAAGTCTTTGTGCCTAGTGCATGTTTTGCGGTTGTGTCTATATCAGTTAGATCACCACTAAAAATCTGCGGTTGTGGTTGTGGTTTTGACATAATACGTTTTTAAAAAATTAAGATTGTCCTCCAACTTCTGAACCGTCGGTATTAGCCGTTGGCTCTGCGGTGTGGATCTTTAGCGTGCCATCATTTTCAGGGAATATCCAATATTCAGTACCATCAGCCGAGGCAAGCTTCAGATAGTTTATCCCGCTAGCACTCTCTATACCTATATCCGGCTTTGTTGTCGCCCCCGCTAAATGTTTTAGTGATCCTAGTACTTCAGATAGTCTCATAATTTATGCAGTAAAGTTTATTTTAAAATGTCTATTAGGGTTCCAACTAACCAAGTTTCCTAGAACAATTATAAATCCAGCTTCTGCGTATTGATTATAGCTAGGTCTTAGTCCAGTAAAGTGGATACCCATATGAGGACTTACGCCCTTTCCAGTGTATTCACCCTCTATAGTCTCGTTATTACCTATCTTTACAGGTTTATACTCAGGATTAGCACTTTCTAGACCATACCAAGCAAGGTGATTTAAATTAATACCAAACCAGCCAAGCTCTGGGGCCTGTTCATCAGCAACAATAGCAGCGCCTCGGTAATATAGAGAATCAAAGCCTACTTCAGCTCCTAGCGCCTCTTTACCAGCGACAATACTATCTCTAGTCATTTGTCTATAGCCATTTATACTATGGTTATACTGCACCTGTGGCTGTAATAGTGATTCAAACTCATCCCATTTAGTCTCGGAACAAACATGAAGCGTTACTTTATCCTTACCATGTCGCGCAAGTGAATCACTGGCACGAAGTGTATCTAGAGTATCTAGATTGCCCGTTACATCGGTCTCATTAGATTTTAGAGTTGTGTACGTAGCACGTGTTTGTCCACCATATGTAGCAACATCGCCACCATCATCAACAATATCATCAAGCCCCTGCGGCGCGTCTGTCGTTGCTGCGTTTGAGCCATAGAAGTGTCCAGCAATATCATCAGCTAGAGAGTTGCCAGCTTCCTCCACTGCATTTTTAACTAAATCAAGCGCTCTAGCGGGATCAGATGCATTCACATCGCGATCCATTCCCTCTATTACAACTGGTTTATAAATTCCTTTGGGGTCAAAGGCCAGCTGTACTTTTGTCCCTGATTTATTCAAATCAAAAGTATCTAAACCTGAAAAAGCCCCTCCGTTTGATTGTTTTTCGACAATTACAGATCTCTTTATTTGTGTTCCGACCCACTTCTTTGCGTTTCCTAATAGCTTTAAAGTAAGGGGGTTCCCTGTTAAAACGGTATCTACCGCCTTCGGGACTAAATGAGTTTGTGTAACTGACTGAAGATTTGTATCAAAAGCCATTTTTTTTTAGTAACTAAAGTAAATTAGTCCATGAGGTCTTGTACGATTGTATCAAAATCGTTATTTCGCAAGTACTCCATAGAAGGCCCTTTACGTTTAGCACTAGTTTTTTTATTAGACTTGTTAATCTTTGATCGTTTTTTAGGTTTTTCCCCCTCTGGCTCTTGCGAGCGAGGTGAGTAATTTTCTAGCCAAATATCAAACGCTGAGTCAACATCAACTGTGGGGAATTTCTTCATTGCAGTTTCTAAAAAGCCCAAAAAGCTTTGATATGCAGAATCATCTCCCAAGTCATCTTGTATGGAATCTAACTGAGATTGAAAAGCCTCTGCGGCTGCAGACCGCTCCTGTGAGTCCTTATCCCTATAGAAAGCCATATCACTAAAGAACGCTTTGCGAATATCTGAGTATATTTCATCTATGCTCTCGTATTCCTTTGGGGCCTTAAACGTATGTTCTGGGCCACCTTCAAACATGGCATCAAAATCATCGGTTATAGGGCTTGTTGTAGCCTTCGACTTTTTTAATGCTTCATTCTCTTTGCGTAGTTGTCGATTTTGCTTTATAACCTGTCTAAATCTCTCGTGCTTATGTAAAGGTTCCATTTTAGATTCGCCCTCATCTTCGCCCTCCTCTTCAGGGGGTTCCTCTGTTGGCTCCTCTACAGGATTTTCCTCAGTTGGCGCATCTGATGCGATATCCTGATCGCCTGCTATTCCTTCAATAGCTTCGCCTCCGCTGGGTTCTAAGTCCATATGTCTATATTAATAAATACACTTTTATAGAGGTTCGTGTCCTCTGTTTTGGTACGTAGTTTGCTCTACGAAACATGCTGATGGGAATACTATATCAAATAGAGTAAATATGCGCAATTATACAAGGGTCTCAGTCGGTACTATCATAGAAGGGTTAGGTACACCCGGTACTGGCTCTATAGGCGCGCCTTCAGCTGTGGGCGGCTGCAATGGCTCCGCTACGGGGTTTTCTTCGGCAACCTCTTCTAGTAGCTGCTTGATTATCTCAAGCTCTAGCGCCACATGTGCGTTAAGATTTGCTTTATTTTGATAACTTAAAGTATCTACATCCGGTAGGTCAGAATCTACCTCCGTCCCGCGAATATATTCCTTGAATGTAGAAATGTAATTAGTAAAGCGCTCAACATCATCTGTTTTAAATACCTCTGGCATCTCGCCACTTAATATAATTTCAATATTTCTTATAGCGTCTACATCATAGGCATCACCCTGCGGAGAGCCATATAGTAGCTGAGGAGCATTCTTTTCAATAAACGCATTTCTGGCTCGCTGCTCTGCATCGCCATACTCAAGGTCTCGTAACATATCAAGCGTAGATATGCCGCCTTGCCCCCATAAGTCAACCGACTGCGCTTTCATAGTCGATTTATCCTGCGGCGTTGTGCTGCCCTCCTCTACAAGAACAGTTATTCTCTTTCCTACTAGTTCATCACGAGAAATATATGAATCTTCCTCCATAGATGAAAGTTCCATAGAATCACCCTCCGCCTTGTGTATCTGAATAGGTCGTGGCTCGTCATAATATACATACATCATTTGTATATAGGCCGCATATAATTTTTGTGATAGCTTCTCAATACGTCGTGGGAGTATTTCGAGCCTATTAACATCGGAACCCTTTAGCATGGCGCGCCCTGTTGCGGTTTCTTTTGCTTCTCTCTCACCTCTAGTTGTTGCATGAGTGCCCATAATGTTATCCACCTCCGCTTTAGAATCGCCCATATCGTTATATACGCTAGGGTCTAGTCCTCTCCCGTACTCAATACCAATAGCACCAGTAACTGTATCGGCGTGCGTAAGATATATTTTATCTTTAGGGTCATTAGAAACATTATCAGCGTCCTCTTTGCTTATCTTATTGCCGGCAAATATCATTTTTCCATTAGCAAGATCGGCATTTTGGCTAAATTGCCCCTTTCTCTTATTGATGTTCTTTTGCAATCCTATTACTTGTTCGATAAGGCAAGTATCATCAACAAGCGAGTCGCCAAATGAAAACCAGTTCAAGAATATATATGGTATTCTAGGAGATTTATACAAGTTATATGTTGGCGCCACCTTGGATTTCTTAGCACCCTCTTTAACCTGAAACGGTTCATAATTAAAATGAGGATTTCGCTCTTTATGTAATAGTATATTTTTCCACAAACAAGCATAGAAATCACTCTCCCAATACTCGTCATAGATAACCTCTGTATCATCATGAGCTGATGTAGTAGAAGCAGCGTCTATCTCGTCTACCTTCTCTGGGAATCGCGCCTTCAGCTCGCCCAGTGTAGTTACTACACGCTCTATGACAGCAGGCAGCTCCTTTTCATTTGAGGCACTATGAGGGAATAATAGAGAGGCTGTCGGTACTAGCTTTATAGCAATCTCATCCTCATCGTCATCGTAATAATACTTAAAGGCAACATATTTAGCACATGCCAATACTCTTACTCCCTCCTCTAGTCTAGGTTGCATATCCAGATCTATTTTCCATGCGTCTATGAGTTTACGCGATATTTTCTCTTGCAGGCGCAGCGCTCCTTTATCTAGCGGTC
>Ga0209692_10002144_pt1 | contig 23036 bp, 18 predicted proteins | sample tdDd472_FD_187129 | JGI IMG/M metagenome (GOLD analysis project Ga0209692, IMG submission 187129) | Marine sediment microbial communities from the Atlantic coast under amendment with organic carbon and nitrate - tdDd47.2 (SPAdes)... | ecosystem: Environmental > Aquatic > Marine > Coastal >... | reverse complement strand
TTGTTCGGGGACCGCCCGTCCACCTTGGCCGCCTTCTGGGTAGGATCGATTTCGGTCTGGGCGTTCACGTCCGCCCCTTCCACCAGCAGGTGGTAATCCGGATCCTCGATGTTGTAGACCAATCGCGCCTGTTCCCGGTCGAACCACACGTTGGCCACCATGCCGTGGGCGGCCGGAACCGTGCCGGTGGCCAGACAGGTGTGGCCCACGATGGTCTCGGTGTTTCCGTGGGCGTAGTGGGCGTTGGCGTACCAGATACCTTCGTCCATGAGATAGCGGAAGCCGCCGTCCCCCAGGACGTCGGCGTAGCGGTGGGGCAGATCGCCGCGCAGGGCATCCACCGTGACCTGAAGGATCAACCGGGGCGGGTCCTCACTCCCGGCGGTGGCCTGGGTGCCGAGCAGAACGAGCAGGATCAGGGCCTGTCCCAAAACGGATCGGAATGGACGTCGCATGGATTGCCTCGCTTGGCTGGAAAGGGATAATCAACAGGGTCAGTTTAGAGCCAGCACGAGGGATTGGCCATGACGGATTGGGGCCCGGCAAAACAAAGCCCCCGGGGGGGAACCCGGGGGCCTTGTCCTGAACTCCGTTTCAGGGCGGGATCAGGCCCGCGGCTTGCGGCCCTTGCGGTCGTTGACCGGCGCCTCATCTTCCTCCACACCCATGATCTCGTCATAGAAATCCTGGGTGATGTACCGGGGCACGTAGGTCTCGCCGGTCTGGCTTTCGTACACGCCCACGAAGGCCCGCAGGTGGTTCTTCGACCCCTCGCAAAGGTTGTCGAAGGTGTGGATGATATCCTCATGATCCGAACGCTCCATGGCGTCCACCAGGTCGATCATGTCGATCTCCTCGATGGCCAGGCCCACCAGCAGGGCGTCCACCTTGGACTGTTCACCCTCGGTGATCAGGCCGTCATGCAGATCCTGCAGGTGGTGGTCGGAAAACTCACCCACCCCGTTGTCCCCCACGGGATCCTCCAGGCCGTAGGTGTTCAGCAGGCCCAGCATGGCGTCCATGTGGGCTTGCTCGCTGAGCTGGATGTTGGCGAACACCGTCAGGCCATAGATCTCTCCCATGACGATATACACGTCGCGGGCCAACTTCTCCTCTTCGCGGACCCACAACAGGTCGTGGGTTTCGACGTCACTGAGCTCGCCGTCCTCAAGGCTCTTGAGAGCGGGATCAGCGGCGTTGGTCTGGAGGTTGGCGGGGTCCTCGCTGCAACCGGACAACAGGATGCTGAGCGACAGGAGGAGGGTCAGGGCAACAGGAAGGAATTTGCGGATCATTCGGGGTCCTCTTTTCGGGGTTCGGGTCAAAAGGTGTGATGGCATTCACGAGGACCCCTAAAGCAACCGGCGGACCCGGATGGGCCGCCGGGAAAAGAATATCGGTATCGAATTGTCCTGTTTGGATTTGCTTTTTCAGAGGCTGTTTGACAGTTCGTCAATTCGCAGATTTCTGCGCGGGCTTATAAAGAATTCCGCGAAACACTGCGCGTTACATATGTGTAACACACTGGTTTTAATAATTTTATGAGATATGGTTTCCGAAGAAAAAGGCCGGCCGGGGTTAAACCCTGGTCCGGCCTTTTCACCCGTGCCCTGCGGCGCGTGGAATCGGATCAGTCCTTCGACTTCCCTGCGGTACCGCCCAGGTCCTTGACCAACACGCCGGCCGTTCCGAGGGACGCGTTTTCCGGCAAAGGCGATTCGCCCTTCTCCTGACCGTACTCGAGTACGGTTTGCACGCCGTCGAGAATTTCGCTGCCCGGCAACGCCTCCGACTCGGGGCAGTAGTAGTCGAACCAGGGCAGGCCCGCGTTCGCGTACTGCTTGGCGGTGGGCGGCAGGGTGGGCGGGGCGTCTCCGGTGATGGCACGCCACGTCATCGAGTTGGCGATGTGCACATAGCAGCGGGCCATGTGGTCGAGGTCCCAGTCCTCGAAGTCGAAGTCGTCTTCGTAGATCTCCTGGCGCATCTTGCCGCCCATGCCCAGGCCCATGTCGGGAGAGCCTAAAGAGTGTATGGATGAGCATTCACACAGGGAGAAGTTCGCGCCACCGCCCGCCTCCCTCTCCTTCAGGATCTCCTCCCACTTTTCCTTCTTCAGCGGATACACCACCACCTGCACACCGCCGAACTCCGCCTCGCCGGTCACCTGCTCCTCCACCGTGTAGCCTTCGCCCAGGGGCATGGCCACGAATTGGCGGATGACTCCCTTCTTGATGGCGAACCCGTCGAGCCAGGGCTGGTCGGGCAGGACCAGATAGTCCTGGGGGTCGGGATGGGGCGTCAGGTCCCAGCCTTCACCCGTCACGGCGTTCACCTTGCCCGCGGCGATCTTCACCAACATGGGATACCCGTTGTGGGCATTGAACGAAATCCACATGGCCTCGCTCTGGAACATGGGCAGCATCACGCCGCCGCGCTCGCGCCATTCGGCGGGTACCCTGGAGGCGAAGTCGTCGACGTGCTTCAGCGGAAAGCTCCCCAGTCCCGGTGGCAGGAAATGGGTCTCGTCGTCGTCCGGAATGCGCAGGGTACGCTGGAAGTCCAGCGACATCCGGGCGTCCTTGTGGACCTGGGGGAAGGAAAATTCGAGTCGGTCTCTAATGAGTTTCAACATATTGGCTCCTCTACCAGTTTCCGTCGCGGACCTCCCGCACAATTGACAGGACGGCGTGCTCCGGCATGCGCTTCATATCCCGGATCAACTCGGCAAACAGCTGCGGCCGCTTGCGGATGACCTCCAGCAGATCGCTGGACACCTTGCCGGCCAGCGCCAGCAACATGTCGGGATCCTCCCCCAGTTCCTTCGCCAACAGCAGGATCTTGGCTTCCGACGGCGGCGGCGTTTCCCCCCGCTCCACCTTGCTCAGGTAGCTGGGTTCCACGTCGATGCGTCCGGCCAGTTGCCGCACGGAGAAGGTGCGGTCGGCCTGCCGCAGATCCTCGCGGCGCTCACGGATGTAGGGTCCGAATTCGTTCATAGTGGGTATATAGTAGTACACACTACACGCCATTGTCAAGAGGAAAGCCCGAAAAACTCACCGAATCCATAAATTATTGGAAAAAAAGGCCCCACTTGGCCCCGACTACATCAACTTTCCCAGCTTCTCCATCATGGATTCCATGCTGGGACCCAGAATATCCCGCAGGCCGGGTGAGGCATTGATCTGGCTCACGGTCTGTTGCATCTGGGGCATGGCCTTGCGGGCTTTCTGAGCCAGGTCGGACCGGCCCTTCTCCGACAGCTTGGGCACGTGGTACAGCAGGTCGTCGAAGTCGTCGTTGATGGCGGTCAGTTGGGTCACGGCCTTCTGGGCCGACGCCATATCCCGCACGCTATCCAGAGTCCGCCCGGTGCGTGTCAAAAGGCCGGCCAGGACCTCACTGGTGTCGATGCCGCCCAGCTTCATATCCTCGTTTTTGGAGGACCCGCCGCAACCGGCCATCAGAATCAGAACCAGGGCCAGCAGCCCGTATCGGACCATCGCGTTCCGCATCATATCGTCCATCCTTTGTGGGCAAATTCGGCGTGGGATTATTGGCAGGATATTAAGCGCACGCGGTGTTTTCCGAAACAAAATGGTTGTGGCTTGGAGAATGTGTCCCGACACTTTCAAGTGTCGGGCTCCTAAAAGGTTAGGGACCTGTAGGGCTCTAACCTTTTATATTGTTTAAAGTTAAGCAGTTATTTCCCTCCGGACACATTTTCAGAGGCACAACCAAACAAATTAAGCAAAACAGTTTTCAAGCCGGCCCCGCCGCCCGTGGGAGGATACCCTTCCCCAAGCGTCTTGCTCAGGCGGGCGGCCCTGAAAAACAGGGTCCGCCCCTGAAAGACCCTGTGTTAGCATGGCGGGGTCCGCCACCCTCGAAAATCAGGAGACCCCGTTGCGCCAAGCCTCGTTCGGCATCCTCATATTGTTTTGGCTGTGCACGCTGGCCGCCTGCTCGGCGCCGCGCCCGGCCGTCGACCTGGAAGCCAACCTGCATCAGGGCAACTATGCTCCGCCCCCGGCCGCCCTGGGCGACAGCCTGACCGTGGTCTCCTACAATATTGCCTTCGCCAAGCGGATCGAGGCCGCCCTGGCCGACCTGCGGGCCCACCCACCCCTGGTCAAACCGGACATTTTGCTGCTGCAGGAAATGGACACCCCCGGTGCCCGGAAAATTGCCCGGGCCCTGGAGATGAACTACGTCTACCTGCCCAGCTATGTGCATCCCGAGCATGCGAAGACCTTCGGCATTGCCGTCCTGTCGCCCTGGCCGGTGGTCGCCAGCCAGGCCCTGGTCATGCCCCACGGCGATCCGGCCACCGGGCACCGCCGCAAGGCCCTGGCGGTGGACCTGCGCATCGGCCCGCACCTGGTGCGCGCGGTGAGCGTGCATCTGTCCACCATGATCGTGCCCCAGGCCAAACGGCTGGAGCAGGCGCAGACCGTGGTCGACTCCCTCTGCGCCGTGGACTATCCCGTGATCGTGGCCGGCGACTTCAATTCCGCCACCGAATACGACATGACCCTCTTCGCCCGCACCATGCGCAAAGGGGGATTCCGCCTGGCCCGCCTGCCCGCCGGACCCACCGCCGACGGCGGAGTGTTCAACCGGGTGGGACCGGCCCTGGTCCTGGACCATATCTTCTACCGGGGCTTCCCCAAACACGGTCAAACCGGGCGACTGGAAGACGTGCTGGGCAGCGACCACCTGCCGATCTGGGCCCGTCTGCCCCGTCCCCGCTGATTGTCCTGCCTCAGTCCGCGTGCTATTTTCGCCGGGAGCCAAGATCCCTGCCCTCCACCTGGAAGGACGCCCTCATGCGCCGCTTGCTGTCCATCGCCCTCATTGTCCTGGCCCTTGTCGCCGCTTCGGCCCTGACCGCCGCCGCCTGCACCAACCTCATCGTGAGCAAGGGTGCCACTGTCGACGGCTCCGTCATGCTCACCTACACCTGCGACGGCGAATTCCACCCCATCCTGCGCACCTGGCCGGCGGCCGACCACGGTCCCGACGAGTGGATCGAACTCAAATCCTGGGGCGGGGAGGTTCTGGGCCAGGTGAAGCAGCCGCCGCACACCTACGGCGTGGTCAATCTCATGAACGACCATCAGGTCACCATCGGTGAGACCACCACCGGCGGACGCGACGAGCTGATCAACCCGGACGGCATGCTCTCCTACTGGCGCCTCATGCAGCTCACCCTTCAGCGGGCCGCCACCGCGCGCGAGGCCGTCACCGTCATGGGCGACCTGGTGGCCACCTACGGCTACCGCAGCAGTGGTGAGAGCTACGTCATCGGGGATCCTGAGGAAGCCTGGATCATGGAGATGGTGGGCCCCGGTCCCGGCGGCGAGGGCGCGCACTGGGTGGCCTTGCGGGTGCCCGACGGGTACATCAGCGCCTTCGCCAACGGCGGTCGCATCGGCACCTTCCCCCTGGACAAGCCCAAGGAGTGCCTGCACTCCGGCGGCATCGCCGAGTTTGCCACGGCCCAGGGCTGGTACGACCCCGCCGTCGACGGCGACTTCAACTGGCGCGAGGCCTTCCACCCCATGGACGCCCAGAAACTGCGGTACACCGCCACCCGGGTGTGGAGTCTGTTCCGTCGCGCCGCCCCCAGCCTGAACCTGCCCGACGACTACCACCGCGGCGTCCCGGACGCCGAGCCCTATCCCCTGTGGATCAAGCCCGACCACAAGCTCGACGTGGCCGCCGTCTTCGACCTCATGCGCGACCACTACGAAGGCACGCCCTACGACATGACCGAAGGCGTGGATGCCGGCCCCTACGCCAGCCCCGACCGCTGGCGCCCCATGGGCTGGGAAGTGGACGACCAGGCCTACACCTGGGAACGTCCCATCTCCACCCAGCAGACCGGCTTTTCCATGGTCACCCAGTCCCGCAACTGGCTGCCCGACGCCGTGGGCGGCCTGACCTGGTACGGCCTGGACAACACCTGGTTCACTTGCTACACGCCCTTGTACTGCGGCATTTCGGACCTGCCGCCCGCCTACACCCGCGGACGGTTGAGCGAGTTCAGCTGGGACTCCGCCTGGTGGGTGTTCAACTTCGTGTCCAACCTGGCGCCGCTGAAGCACAGCTACATGTCCGCGGACATCGAGGCGGTGCGCCAGGCCATCGAGGACGACTACCTGGCCCTGCAGCCGGCGGTGGAGGAAACGGCTGCCCGCCTGGCCAAGCAGGACCCCGAGTTGATGACCGCCTACCTCACGGACTACTCCGTGATGCACGCCGAGGACGTGGTCCGCAAATGGCGTCAGCTGGGGGAATTCCTGCTCACCAAGTACAACGACGGCTACGTGAAGAACGGCGACGGCCGCGTGACCGAACAGGGCTACCCCAACGCCTGGCTGCGGTCGGTGTTGGAGGCCCGCCCCGAGCAGTTCCGTCTGCCGGACGGAACCGGCGCCTCGGGGGAACCGGCCGACTACTAGCCCGGCGCGCCAGCTGGACAGACAAAGGCCCCGCTGCTTGCGCAGCGGGGCCTTTTCAGCCTTGGCGTATCGGTAAATTACCGGTACAGGGCCTTCACGCCGTCCATGGTAGTGGTTTCGGTCGTGCCGACGGGCTCCTGGTTGGGCAGGAAGATCGTCGTGCCTTCGGGGGCGGTGACGGTGATGTCATCGGCCCAGAAGTAGTTCAGGGGATCGCCCAGGGCGCTGGTGCCGCTGTACAGGCGGAACTCAATGACCAGAGCGGTGGCGTCGGGGTCAACCAGGTCACACACGAAGGTGTGGGTCTGCTCTTCCCAGCCGATGCCGGTGGTGTAGTCGGCGCCGCCGCTGGCGGAACCCTCATAGGTGGTGATGTCGTCACTGGAGTAGTGACCCCAGACGCGGGAGCGGGGGTAGTAATCGGGGCTGACGGCACCGGGCGTGTCGTCGTAGCTCCACCAGCTCACCGTAACTTCGTCACCGGTCTGCACGCCGTGGACCCAGGCCAGGAACACCTGCGGGGTGCTGCTGAGAGGATCTTCGGTCATGTACAGGGAGTGGGACCCGGTGTGCGAGAAATCGTTCACGTTGACCAGTTCGCCCACGTTGCCGTAGGTGCCCAGAGCGGTGCCGATTCCATCTTCCCAGCCGTAGCTGGCGGAGATCTGAGCCATCGCGCCGGTGGCGCAAACGGTCAGCATCAGGACGGTAATCATTAACTTCATGTCGTAAGTCCTCCTAAAAAGGGTTGAGTCGACTCTGGCCTCCCCCAAGGTGATCATGAGGTTGACCCAATATCCCCCAGGCAGCCAGTCGGGCGAGCCGCCGGTGGGAAATCCAGTTGAAGTGTTTAAACCTCAACAGGTTACCAGGGGCCGGGAAAAACGTCGCTGCAGCAACGAAAATCCGTTCTGCCCTCAGGTTCCCCGGTAGTCCGCAATTCTACCACGTATAAGGTGATTATTCAATCTCTGGAGTCCTTTTTTTTCATATTATTAACAAAAATGCGTCCCATATAAGCTGGCCCCGATCCCCTTTTCTGGTATAGACTTGCCCCGAATCGCACATTTGTTTTCAGGAGGGAGACATCATGAGGACTCGAAACCTGCTCCTGGGGTGGCTTTTTCTGGCTCTGACAGTCCCCGCTCAGGCGGCGGAAACGGCTTTCCCCTTTCCCGAGGACCTGCTCCGACTCATGCCGGCCGATGCGGAAGTCTGTCTGGTCCTGCGCAGTCTCGACGACGCCGACAGTCAGTTGGCCCAGTTCGTTCCCGATGCGGAGGGCGGCCTGGCCAGCAACCTGATGGCGGAGCTCATGGGCGGACGGGAAAACCTGGACGGGCTCATCGCCCGGGACAAGCCCATCGTCATCCTGGGCAACCTGCCCGACGCCACCTTCACGTCCGAGGTGATCGTGAAGGCCATTTTCCCGGTGGTGGACCCGGCCCAGGTGACGTCTGAAGATCTCCTGGATATGCCGGACATGATCACGGCCATGGAGGGATCCTACGTCAGCCTGACTTCGGGGGGCGCCTGGCCCGCCGGCGAGACGGTTCCGCCCTGGCTTGGCGCCCTACCGAACCGGGGTCTGGCCCTGCGCCTGAACCTGGTGGACATTGTCGCCAAATACGGCCCCTTCATCGAAATGGGCCTGGGCACCCTGAGCATGAGCGCCGCTCAGGCCGCCGCCGACACCTCGGGACAGGTGCCAACCATGTCCATGGAGGAAGCGGCCGCCCTGGCCGACCTGGGCCGGGCCGTGATCCAGTCGCTGGACTTCTTCACCACCAGCCTGGACGTGGAGGGTCAGCGTCTGAGCTTCGTTTCGGACCTGGGTCTGCTCCCCGGGTCACCCCTGGCCCCCGGTCCGCAACCCGACTTCAAGCAGGCCCGGGACGCCGCGGGAATCCTTCCCGAAGACTGGGGCTTCATCAGCGTGACGGCACTGGCCCAGACCAACCAGATGGACCTCTGGTTCCGCTACTACCAGGCCACCATGCTCAAGCAGGCGGCGGCCCTGGATCCGGAACCCGCCGCGCGTATGCAGGCGTGGTTCGAAAAGTATGTTGAGGCCATGAACCTGTATTTCCAGCCCACGGCCTCTGCGGTGCGACTGGAAGGCGACATCATGGCCTACCATAGCGCCATGCGCACGGAGGATGCGGCGGCGGGCCTGGACCGTTTTGCCTACCTGCTGAATCACGCGACGGACGCCGGCCTGGGCATGACCGCCACCGAAGAGGCGGTCGTGGAGGTGGAAGGCGTTTCCGTACGTAGTTGGGATCTGGCCTTCGATTACGAAGCCATGGCCGAGGGCATGTACCCGCCCCAGGGCACCCCCTCCGGCCCCCGGCCCCAGATGCAACAGATGAACCTCATCATGTCCCGGATCATGCCCGGTGTGAAGATGGCCGCCGTCGGAGACTATCTGCTGTTCACCTCGGGACAGGACCCGGCGGTCCTGGAGGACATGATCAAGCGGGCCAAGAAGAACAAGACCCGCAAGCAGAAACCCCTGGACGCCGTGGCCAAGCGGTTGGGCCCGCCGGCCGCCCAGGTGACCACCGGCGACCTGGGCACTTTCATGACCTGGCTGGTGGAGTTGCTGGCCAGCTTCGAGGAAGACGACGAGGTGGACTTCACCTGGCCTGCGGAAGAGGCGTTGAACTTCACCCAGTACGTCACCGTGACCGGGGATGTGTACGGCTTCGGGTTCGAAATGGACACCGACGACCTGCGCACCCTCTGGGAAATCGCGGAAGACCTCGAAGAGGAAGACTAGGCCCCCTCCGGTCCGAAAAAAAAGCCGCCGGCCTCAGGGCCGGCGGCTTTGTCGTATCCGGGGCTACCCCTAGAACACGTAGGGATCTCCCACGGTGGGTCGGGCCTCGAAATTGTCCGCCGAGGGGGGCGACGTCGTGGACCACTCCAGGGTGGAGGCGCTCCAGGGATTGCTCCCGGCTTCCTCGCCATTGAGCAGGGCCCGGATCAGGTTGACCGCGATCAGCACGATCGCGAGCAACAGGACCATCATGCCGATACCGGAAACGGTCTGCAGTCCGGCCAGGGACGGGTCAGCGGTGAAGGCCCCCTGCGGGGCGCCCTTGGCACCCATGATGATCTGGGGGAAGAAGGCCAGGTTCAGGCCCACCAGGTAGAGGAGCGCACTGAAACGCCCCAGCCCCTGGCTGTAAAGGCGCCCGGTCATCTTGGGCCACCACCAGTGCAGACCGGCCAGCAGGGCCGTGGTCACGCCGCCCATCATCACGTAGTGGGCGTGGGCGGTGGCGAACAGGGTGTTGGCCAGGTAGCTGCCCACCGACAGACTGCTCAGGAACAGACCCATCACCGCGCCGATGCCCGCGTTGATCAGGAACACCACCACGAAGGTGGTGGGCGTGGCACACAGGACCGCCCCCCGGTAAAGGGTACTCAGCCAGCAGAAGACGATGAGCGCCACCGGCACCACCGTCAACAGGTTGAAGAAAGCGAAGGTGAAACTCACCACGTCGGCCTGGCCGGTGCCCAGCATGTGCACGCCCCAGGTGACGAAACTCAGGGCCAGCAGACCGATCATGGCCCCCACCACGAGGCGGTATCCCGCCAGCGCCTTGCGGCTGATGCCGGCGATCATGTCGCTGATCACGCCGACGGCGGGCAACAGGGCGAAGAAGGCGGCCGGCGTGGTCACGAACCAGAAGTAGTTCAGCCAGTCCAGCGGGCTGGCCTCGGGGCCGAAGAGGCCGCGGCCGAAGCTCATGGAGGCGCTCAGGTAGAACACGGTGATGGCGAAGATGAACCCCGCCGCCGTGAGCAGATAACCGGTGAGGTACAGGCCCCAGGCGGTCAGGGGCATCTGGAAGAAGCCCATGCCGTCGGCCCGCTTGTGGTGCACCGTGACCAGGAAGTTGATGCCCGTCAGCGCCCAGCTCACGCCCATGCAGACGAGGCCCAGGCCCATCACCAGCATGAAGCCGCCGCCGAAGCTCAGGGTCCAGCCGCTGGACGCCGCGCCGGTGAACACCGAAAGGATGACCAGGGCCAGGCCCAGCACGTAGAGCCGCAGACTCACCTGGCTGAAGGCGGGGAGCGCCATGTTCCGCGCGCCCAGCTGCAACGGCAGGGTGAAATAGCCGATCACCATGGGCAGCGCCGGCACCAGGAAGAGAAACACCATGGCCACGCCGTGCATGGTCATGGTCTTGTGGTAGGCGGCCAGGTCGGGGGCTCCGCCCGCGGCCATGCGGAGTTTGAGGTAGACCGCGAAGATGGCCCCCACCAGGAACGCGCTGGTGATCAGACCCAGGAACATCATGGCGATCTTCTTGTGGTCGCGCGAAGACCACCACGCCCCCAGCCCGCCTCCGGTGCTGAGGTAATCCGCCGGGGCCGCCGCGACAGTGCCGTTGCTCATCTAGTTTTCCTCCTGCCCGGCGGCGTCCGCGGGCGTGTGGACCGAAAGCGTCTTCAGCCAGGCGGTGATCGCTTCGATTTCCCTGTCCGTGATGTTGCCCTCGTACGGGGTCATGACCGGTTCGTACCCGGCGATCACCGACACGTTGGGCGCCAGGATGGATTCCTTCACGTAGGCGTCGTCGACGGTGACCTGCACGCCCTCGCGCGTGTCGAAGGTGTTGCCGTAGACATCCTTGAAGGACGGGCCGACCAGCTTGCTGCCGTCGAGGGAGTGGCAGGCCTTGCAGCCCTTGGTGCTGTAGAGCAGTTCGCCCACTTCTTCCAGGGTGCGGCCGGCGAAAATGTCGCTGACAGCGGTGAGCCAGGCCTGGAAGTCCCCGTCACCGTGGGCGATCAGGGCCGTCTGCATGGTGCTGTAGCCCTCGCCGCTGTAGCGGTTGCTGCGCAGGGTGAAGGTGTCGGCCACGGTGGCCTCGAACCAGGTCTCGGCGTCCAGGCCGGGCAGGACGGTCTTGCTCAGACGCATGGCCGGTACGCTCAGGCCGTGGGTCACGTCCTCGGTCTTGAGCACCAGCTTCACCGGCTGACCCACCGCCACGTGCAGGGTGTCGGCCACGTAGCCGTTGGGATAGGTGAAGTCCCAGTCCCACTGACGGGCGGTCACGTCGATTTCGTAGGCGCCGTAGGGAGCCACGGTGCGGTCGAGGAAACCGTCCATCCCCACGTAGAACGAGAAACCGGCCAGAGCCACCGCGCCCAGGACGAAGACGCCCATGAGCGGATAGCTGAGTCGGCCGGTGTCCACGCCGGTTTCGGTGTCGTCGGACCGGCTGAAACGGCGGATGAAGGTCATGGCCAAACCGACCACCAGCACCACCGCGAAGGCGGCCGCGGCCAGAATGCCCAGGAAGGCCCCGTCCACACCACCGGCGTGTTCACTGGCGGCCTCAGGGAACCAGGACGACAGGCCCTGCGCCCCCAGGAACGGTTTTACCGATACGAGACCAGTCAGACTTCCAAAGTCCACGGGACAACTCCTCAGCAGATGGGTCACTCCGCTTGTCATGATACCTTTCGGGTTCCCGACCCGCGGGAACCGGTTCGTATTCCGGGTGCGCTATTCGCTCCGGTTGGCGGCTTGCTCCACAAGCAGCCGCTTGGCGTCCTCGATGGGCAGGCCCTGCTCCAGCAGCGCCTGCTGCTCGGCCTGGGCCGCCTGTGCCACGGTGTTGTCTCCCCCGTAGGTCCGCTCCTGCACCAGGAGATCCTGGGCCTTGAGAAACCCGCCCTGCACGAACAGGCTGAGGGCGTACACGAAGATCAGGACCGCCAGGGTCCCCAGCACCACCGCCGGGGCGTTGAATCCGGTTCCGTTTTTGGTGGCCGCGGCCATAGTTGCTCCTAGGCGTTCTCGAACCTGAGGGACTCCCCGATCCGGGGGTCCTGGACCGGCACCAGGGAATGGCCGGCCGCCAGGCGCGTCACGCCGGCCAGCCAGATCCCGCCGATGCCCAGAAAGGCCGTCAGGTCCATGAAGCTGATGGTGAAGTGTTCACTGAATTCGGGCATCACGACCCAGTAGAGATTGACCCACTGGGCGACGATGATCCACACGGCCCAGAAGGCCAGGATCTTGCGGTTGCGCTTGGCGAACCGGGAGATCAGACCCGCAAACGGCGCCATGAAGGTGCAGAACAGGGTGATCAGGCCCACGGTGCCCCAGCCGTTCTGGCTGCGGAGCAGGAACCAGGCGGTTTCCTCGGGCACGTTGGCGTACCAGTACAGCATGTACTGGCTGAAGGCGATGTAGCCCCAGAAGAACGTGAAGGCGAACATGAGCTTGCCGTAGTCGTGAAAGTGCTCGGGCGTGACGATCCGCGTCAGGCGGCCGCTGTTCTGCAGCCCCATGGTCACCAGGGTGAGCACCGCGAAGAAGGTCACGAATCCGCCGGCCCAGTAATACACGCCGAACATGGTGCTGAACCAGATGTAGTCCACGCTCATGAGCAGGTCGAAGGCCGCCAGGGCGATGGTCAGGGCGCACACCATCAGGGCGAAGCCGCTGAAGTTCTCCATGCGGCGGGTGATTTTCAGGTCGCCGGTGTCGTCCTGCCGCACCGAATTCTTCCAGAAGAACCAGCTGTACCCCGTCCACAACACGAAGTAGATGACCCAGCGCAGGGTGAACGCCCCCTTGCTCAGGTACGCCGCCTTGTGGCTGAGGGCCGCGCTGTCGGCGGCCTCGGGGCTGGCCCAACCGTAGATCTGGCCGGCGAAAAAGATGACCGGGATGGCCAGCACCGCCATGAGCGGCAGCACTGCGGCCATGACTTCGGCCAGGCGGCGGATGACCACGCTCCAGCTGGCCTTGACCACGTACTGGATGGGAATGAAGACCAGGGCCCCCAGGCTGATGCTGAGGAAGAAGGCATAATTCACCAGGTAGGTGAAGCCGAAATGCCTCAGGTCGTCGCCCTGGGCCAGCCCCAGTCCGACGGTGGCCAGCAGGCCGATCACGCCGACGGCCGCACTGACGGCAAAGACCTTGCCGCCCAGACCGTCCAGGGTGGTCTTGGTGTCCTCCAGGCGGGGAACGCTGTGGTGAGCCAATGCAAACTCCCGTGTTGGCCGGCCCATGGCCGGGCGCCAAAACACTGTTAGACGACTATTCCGAACCCACGCCCGCGTTGCGGGACAGCTGCAGGGCCCGGACGTAGGCCACGATGGCCCAGCGATCCTTCGGGTCTATCTGGGCGCCATAGGACGGCATGTTGCGAATGCCCTTGGCGATGGTGTTGTACAGGTGCCCCACCGGACGGTCCACCACAGTCTGGCTGGCCAGATCGGTGGGCGGGGTCCAGGTGCCTTCGGCCAGGGACGCGGCCCGGGCGTTGACCGGCCCGTTGCCGTTGCCCGACACACCGTGGCACGGCGCACAGTAGATGTTGTAACGCTCCTGGCCGCGGTCCAGCAGGTCCGCCGTCACGTCCAGCGGGTAGTCGGTCACGAACAGGGTGTCCCCGTCCACCTGGCCCCGGAAAAAGGGGTCGCTGTCCCGGTTCTGCCCCTGGGCCACGGTGCCGACCGGCGGCTTGCGCATGGCCCGGCCGTCGGCGAAGAAGGGATTTTCGCCCTGGGACTTGAAGTGCACCTGGTCGTCCATGTCGTACACGACCTGGATGCGCGGCGTGGTGCGCCCCCGCGTGGCGCGGGATTTGTAGATCAGCCCCACGGGCACGAGGCTCAGGGCCACGGCCACCAGCAGGAGGTAGAGAATCGGACGTGGCATCGCTCAGTCCTCCGAACTTTCGTTGACTTCCTCAACCTCGGAACCGCCGAGGCCCGCCAGGAAGGCGCGGGTGCTCTCGAGCTCGAACTTGGGATCGACGGCCTCCACCACGATGAAGAACCGGTCCTGGGTGGCGCGTCGGAACCGCGCGTTGTTGAACAGCGGGTGATACAGCTTGGGCATGCCGTTCAAACCCCACATGCCGAAGAACACCGCAAACGCCGACAGCAGCACGGTGAGCTCGAACATGATGGGAATGTTGGCCGGCAGGCCGAACAGGGGCTTGCCCGAAATCTGGAACGGATAGTCCACCGCGTTCATCCACCACTGCATGAGCGTGGCCAGGCCCAGCCCCGTGAGGCCGCCGCCGAGCACCAGGAAGGGCAGGCGGGTGCCGCGGATGCCCATGGCGTCGTCCATGCCGTGGATGGGGAACGGCGTGTGCACGTCCCACTTGGTGAAGCCGTGGTCCCGGCACTTGGTCACCGCCTCGACGAGCGTGGGCGCGTCGTCGAATTCGATGATCAGGCCGTAGAGGGTGCCGTTGGTCGTCGCCATTACGCATCCCCGCCTTTCCCCTGGTCACGGACATGTCTGGGAATGTCGCCGTGGTAGTCGCCCACCGAGCGCCGCTCGCCGCCGTGGGCGTCGGCGATGGGCATGACCGTCTTGACCTCGGCCATGGCGATCATGGGCATGAAGCGGATGAACAGCAGCACCAGCGTGAAGAACAGGCCGAAGCTGCCCAGGAAGGTCAGGATGTCGATGGTGGTGGGCTTGTAGTAGGCCCAGCTCGAGGGCAGGAAATCCCGGCTCAGCGAGGTCACCGTGATCACGAAGCGTTCGAACCACATGCCGATGTTCACGAAGATGTACATGATCCACATGATCGGGATGTTCGTGCGGATCTTCTTGGACCAGAAGAGCTGCGGCGTGATCACGTTGCAGCTGACCATGATCCAGTAGGCCCAGGCGTAGGGGCCGAAGGCCCGGTTCACGAAGGCAAAACTCTCGTAGGGGTTGCCGCCGTACCACGCGATGAAGAACTCGGTGGCGTAGGCGAAGCCGACCATGCTGCCGGTGGCCAGGATGATCTTGTTCATGTTCTCGAGGTGGTGCAGCGTGATGATGTCCTTCAGGCCGAACCACTGCCGCGCGGGAATGAGCAGCGTGCCCACCATGGCGAAACCGGAGAACACGGCGCCGGCCACGAAGTAGGGCGGGAAGATGGTGGTGTGCCAGCCGGGCAGCTGGCTGGTGGCGAAGTCGAACGACACCACCGAGTGCACCGACAGCACCAGCGGCGTGGCCAGACCGGCCAGCAGCAGATAGGCCTTCTCGTAACGGTGCCAGTGACGGTGACTGCCGCGCCACCCCAGAGCCAGGGCTCCGTAGATGATCTGCTGCAGACGTCCCTTGGCCCGGTCGCGCAGGGTGGCCAGATCGGGCACCATGCCGGTGTACCAGAACAGCAGCGATACCGTGGCGTAGGTGCCGACGGCGAACACGTCCCACAGCAGCGGGCTGCGGAAGTTGGGCCACATGGCCTGGTAGTTGGGCAGCGGGAACAGCCAGTACACGACCCACACGCGGCCCACGTGGATGCCCGGGAAGATCCCGGCGCAGATTACCGCAAAAATGGTCATGGCCTCGGCAAAGCGGTTGATGCTGGTGCGCCACTTCTGGCGCAGCAGGAACAGGATGGCGGAGATCAGGGTCCCCGCGTGCCCGATGCCCACCCAGAACACGAAGTTCACGATGGCCCAGCCCCAGCCCACGGGATTGTTCAGACCCCATACGCCCACACCGGTGATGAACAGGTAGCCGATCATCAGGAAAAGGATCCCGGTGAGTCCGGCGAAGAAGGCCAGGGCGATATACCAGGCCCGGGGCGTCTTCCGCTCCAGCACGATGTCCGAGACCTTCTCGGTCAGCGTGGTGAAGTTGTGGTCCCCCAGCACCAGTTCCGCCGGTTTGGTGGGATCATCCACTGTGTTGTTCAGAGGGTCAGTGACCGACTGTTTCATACTTCAGGCTCCAGTTCGGTTGGAACTAGCCGTGGGCATTCGCCTCATGGCCGCCGTCGTGTCCGTTGTCATGTTCTTCGCCATGGCCCGCGCCGTGGCCCGCCGCCGGTGCGATCACCGGGTTCGGATTCTTGATGCGGGCCATGTAGAAGGTCCGCGGTTTCACGTTCAGGTAGCCCAGCAGGTCGTAGGACCGGTTCACGTCCCGCAGTTTGCTGACCCGGCTCTTCGGGTCGTTCAGATCGCCGAAGGTGATGGCCTGGGTGGGACAGGTCTCCGCGCAGGCCGGAGTGATGTCCCCGTCGCGAATTTCGCGGCCCTCAACCCGGGCGTCCACCCGCGCGCCCTCGATGCGCTGCACGCAGTAGGAGCACTTCTCCATCACGCCGCGCGCCCGCACCGTCACGTTGGGATTCAGGACCAGCCGCTGGGTCTGCGTGAGGTCCTCGAAGTTGTTGAACCAGTTGAACCTGCGCACCTTGTAGGGGCAGTTGTTGCTGCAGTAGCGGGTGCCCACACAGCGGTTGTACACCATGGCGTTCAGGCCCTCGTCCGTATGCATGGTGGCCGCCACGGGGCAAACCTGCTCGCACGGCGCCAACTCGCACTGCACACAACCCACGGGCTGCGACGCGATCTCGGGGTCGTCCATGTCGCCCACGAAGTAGCGGTCCAGGCGCAGCCAACTCATCTCGCGGCCCCGGGCCACCTCGTCCTTGCCCACCACGGCCACGTTGTTCTCGGCCTGACAGCCGATGACACACGCATTGCAGCCGTTGCAGGAATTCAGGTCGATGGCCATGCCCCACTTGTGGCCCTCGTATTGGTGTTCCTTCCACAGCGACAGCAGCGGCGGATGGTGCAGCCCGGCGTGGTCCACGAACTCGGGATGGTCCTTGTACTCGGTCAGGTCCCCGGAACGGGCCAGCATGGGCACGCGCTTCTGGATTTCCGCCGCGCCGGAGGCGTCCATGGCGTGGTGATCCTGGGTGCAGGCCAGCTGATAGCTTGTGCCCAGCGGGGTCACCTTGAGCCCGGTCCCCATGTTCACGTTGGCGAAGGTCCGCAGGGTGTTCACGTTGAAGCCGGTGCCCTGTCCGATCTGTCCGGCGTCGTCGCGGCCGTAGCCCAGACTCACCGAAACCGAATACCTGGCCTGACCCGGCATCACGTACACGGCCATGTCCTGGCTGCGGCCGTCATAGTCCAGGCGCACCATGTCGCCCTGCTTCACGCCCAGTTCGCTCGCCGTGGCCGGGCCGATGAGGGCCGCATTGTCCCAGGTGAGCTTGGTCATGAAGTCCGGCATTTCCTGCAGCCACGCGTTGTTCACGTAGCGGCCGTCGAACGCCGTGGAATCGGGCATGAAGCAGATTTCCAGGTTGTCCGGTGACAGGTCGCCGCCGGTCTGGGGCGCGGGAATGGGCGTGCCGGTGAGCGCCAGGGTCTGACCCGTCTGGGCACTGCCCTGGAGAAATCCGTCGTGGATGAAGGTGCTCCAGGCCTTGTCGAAGCCGCGGTCGTTCTCGGGCGCCCGGCCCCGGCCGCCGGTCATCTTCCGGAAGGTGTCCCGCGCGATCTGGTAGCCGCTGCGGGGCGTCTCCTCCACGATCAGGGACACCAGTTCGGCACTGGTCCTGGCCCCGAACAGGGGTTCGATCAACGGCTGCACCGACTGGTAGGTGTTGTCCCAGCCCATGGCGTCGCCCCAGCTCTCCAGGTAGTGCGCCTTGGGCAGATGCCACTGGCAGGCCCGGCTGGTGGCGTCGTCGCTGCTGCCGATATGAATGCGGGTGCCCGCCCGCTGCATGGCCTCGCCGAAGACGAGATCGGCCGGCGCACTGTACACCGGGTTGCCGCCCAGGATGACCAGGGTGTCGATTCGCCCGGCGTTCAGGTCGGCCACCAACTGCTTGAGATGCCCCATCGGGGGAATTTCCACAGGCAGATAGCGGATGGCGCGGCCCACGTTGCCCAAAGCGGTGTTGAGCACGTGGATCAGGGCGTGGGTCTCCGGGGTCTGTCGCATGCCCGCGAGCAGCAGGCTGTGCCCCTGGTGGGCCATCAGGTCCTGGGCCAGGGCCGCCACGTGGGGCGATCCGGCCGCATGATGACGGAAGGACTGCAGCTGGGAGCGGCTCACGCCCGACCCCATGGGCAGGGCCAGCCCCTCGCCCAGCACCAGTTCGGCCGCCAGCGCCCACACCGCCGGGCCGATATCCCGCGCCGCGGTGGGGAAATGGTGGTCGGCCATGCCGCCGGTCAGACTGAAGCTGTTCTCGTAGCAGTAGAGGCGGTTCATGTGCCCGGTCTCGGGCCGGCGTCCCGCGCTGAACTGACGGTTGTTGCGCAGGGCCGTGGGATGGTCGTGCAGCAGGTTGGCGTCGAAATCCACGATGACCTGGGCCTCGGTGAGGTCCAGCTGGGTCTTGGCCGGCGTGCCGAAGGCCTGGCGCGCGCCCATGGCCTCGTTGATGCGGCAGACGGGCTCCCAGAAGTACAGACCGGCCCCGCGCTGGGCGGCGTCGCCCAACAGGCCCCAGTGGGACGGGGAGGTGGTGATTTCCGTGAGGAAGGCCACGCCGCTGAGGTTCCGGCCGAAGTGCCCCCGGGCGAACTCGGCGAAGGTGTCCCAATCGGTCTGCTTGGTCTGCAGGCCCTTGCGGAAGATGGGGCCGCGGCTGCGGTCGGCGTCGTACAGGTCCAGCACGCTGGCCTGGGCGAAGGCGGTGGTGGCGCCCTGGCTCAGCTCACAGCCGGGATTGCCGTCGATCTTGATGGGACGACCGTCGTAACTGGTGGCCAGCACCCCGTGGGTTACCGGACCCAGTTCCATGGTCGTGGCAAAGCGCAGGCTCTTGCCGGGCGTCACCCCTTCGGGCCGGTTGGCGAAGGGCACGATCGTTTCGCTGGGCCAGCGGCAGCCGGCCAGGGCGGTCAGGGCCACCGAGGCGGACATGATCTGCAGGAAGCGGCGGCGGGAGAGGCCGTCGGCCGGGGCGTCGATGCCGCCGGGAAACTCGGTCTCCAGCTGGGTGCGGAACTCATCGGTATCCGCGAGTTCCTGCAGGCTCCGCCAGTGGTTCTGGCCTCTGCGGGGGTCTTTCATCAGCTCGGACATCAATAACCTTCCCTAACGATGACAGGTGGCGCAGTCGGTGGAGGGGTTAATGTTGTGCTGCCGACGCAGCTCGGCCCCCAGTTCGAGTTGGTCCCCGGCGGCTCGCCAGTCCATATCCGTCACGAATTCCTTGGGCCGCAGATTGGGCTCGGGGTTGCGGTGGCACTCCAGGCACCAGCCCATGGTCAGGGCCTCCACCTGTTCCACCACTTCCATGCGGTCCACCCGGCCGTGGCAGCTCACGCAGCCCACACCCGACTGCACGTGGCCGGCATGGTTGAAGTAGACGAAATCGGGCAGGTCGTGCACCTCCACCCACGGAACGGGCTGGCCTGTTTCGAAGCTCTCCCGCACCGGCGCCAGCAGCGGGCTCTCCGTCTTGATGCTGGCGTGGCAGTTCATGCAGGTGGCGGTGGGCGGAATGTTGGCCCGGGCGCCGGTCTCCACGCTGTTGTGGCAGTAGCGGCAGTCGATGTCCAGGTCCCCGGCGTGCAGCGCATGGCTGTAGGGGACGGGCTGTTCGGGGGCATACCCGATGGCTGACATTTCCGGGGAGAACACGCCGGTGATCAACACCACCGCGTAGACCAGACCGCCGATGGCCGCCAAGCCGGACGCTTCCCGCAGACCATTGGTCCATTTGGGAAAGACGAATTTGTCGGTGCGGGTGCGGTCGGGATCGGGAGTCTGGTCCCGATTGAGATCCTGGTTTTCCGGAGCCAAGCGACTCTCCCCCTTCAGAATCAGAATAAGGTGGTTTCAGCCGAAAAGGACCGCCGGCAGCGGTCGCTGGGCATCATACGAAGGGGCCCCACGGCTGACAATGAAAAAATCCGGCCCCGTCGGGCTCATCTGCAATGGCCAATGGAAGTTACTGACAGCTCCCCCGCCCGCCTGCGCGCCTCAACTGCCTTTCGGCGCAACATGATACACAAACCGTGGCGAAGAATCAAAAAAACAATAGTCTTTTGGTTGAGTTTTCTGTTCCCCGGTCCACCGCGGGGATCCACCCGAATCGGGACCTTAAACCATGCAACGACACTTTTTTCGGCTGACCCTGATCAGCCTCTTTCTTTTTGTGGGGTGTTTCATGAACGACGCGAATCACGAAGCGGCGGCCGAGGCCGGAAACGGTCCCCGCGACACGGAAACCATTCGTCGGGACGGGAATCATCTCAAGGATGAGCCCTCCCTCTACCTGCAGCAACACGCCCACAACCCCATCGACTGGTATCCCTGGGGCCCGGAGGCCCTGGAGCTGGCCAAGGCCGGGAACAAGCCCATCTTCCTGTCGATCGGCTATTCCTCCTGCCACTGGTGCCACGTGATGGAGCATGAGGTTTTCGAACACGACGACGTGGCCGTGTACATGAACAACCACTTCGTCTGCATCAAGGTGGACCGCGAAGAGCGGCCGGACCTGGACCGCGTGTACATGGAGGCCGTGCAGATGATGACCGGTCGCGGCGGCTGGCCCATGTCGGTTTTTCTCACGCCGGACCTGAAGCCCTTCTACGGGGCGACCTACATTCCCCACGATCCGTTCCTGCAGCTGGCCCAGCGGATTCACCAGGTGTTTCTGGAGCAGCCGGACCAGCTGGCCCGCCAGGCGTCCGACGTGGCCGCCCGCATCGGCGCCCTGGCCCGCACCCAGCCCGGGGAGGGCGAGGGTCCCGACCACGCCGCCATCGACGCGGTAACTGCTCGTGCGCCTGAGAGTTACGACGCAACCCACGGCGGCTTTCGCCAGGACCAGAAATTCCCCACGCCCGTGAAGTGGCGGTTCCTGCTGCACGAATACCGGCGCCGTCCCACCGAGGATCTGGGCCGGATGATCGTGCACAGTCTGGAAGCCATGTCCCAGGGTGGGCTGTACGACCACGTGGGCGGCGGCTTCCACCGCTACACCGTGGATGTGGATTGGACCGTCCCCCACTTCGAGAAGATGCTCTATGACAACGGCCAGCTCACGGGTCTGTTCATCGAGGCCGGTGTGGTGTTGGACCGCCCCGACTTCCTGGCCACCGGCACCGACGCCCTGGACTTCCTCCTGCGGGACATGCGCGACCCGGGCGGCGCCTTCTACAGCAGCTACGACGCCGACAGCGGCGGCGAGGAAGGCACCTACTACGTGTGGAACCGGGCGGAGATCAACGCGGTGGCCGAGCCCGACGACGGCCCGGTCCTTGCCGAGGTTCTGGGCGTGACCGAGACCGGAAACTTCGAACACACCGGCTCCAGCGTGCTGACGGTACGAGCCGACAACGCCGCCATCGCCGCCCGCCACGGGCGCTCCGAAGCCGAGGTGGCCGGCCTTTTGACCAAGTACCGCGACCAACTCCGCGACGTCCGCGACCAGCGCGTGGCGCCCGGACTGGACCGCAAGATCATCACCTCCTGGAACGGGCTCGTGCTGGCCAGCCTGTGCCAGGGCTACGCCGCCACGGGCAATACGGACTATCTGGACGCCGCCCGCAAGGCCGCGGACTTCCTGCTGGACAGCCACCGCCGACAGGACGGCTCCCTGCGCCGCGCCTCCAGCGAGGGCCGCACCAGCGGTGAGGGCATCATCGACGACTATGCCTTCTTCAGTGACGGCCTGATGGAACTCTGGCAGGTCAGCGGGGAGGTGCGCTACCTGACGGCCGCCCGGGAACTCATGGATGTGGCGGTGGCCGAGTTCGGACGCGACGCCGGCGGCTTCTACATGAGTCGCCAAGGCGTGGACGCCCCTCTGGGCCGCACCGTGGACCACTTCGACAGCGTGATCCCCTCGGGCAACGCGGTCATGCTGGTGAACCTGGTGAAGCTGGGGTCGCTGACCGGGGTGACCGACTACCACCAGACCGCCCGCGACGGCCTGGCCGCCTGGTCCGGTCTGCTGGACCGGGCCGGCCTGGAAATGGCCTGGTGGTTTGCCGCGGCGCGCCGGGTGAACGGCCCCTTCTACGATGTGGTCATTACCGAGGGCGAGGGGAAAGACACTCTGATGGCCGCCCTGCAGCGCACCCTGCCGGTGAGCGCGGTGGTGAACCTCATTCCCGCCGACGGGGCCGGCGCCGACCTGCTGGCCGTGGCCCCGGCCCTGGCCGGCAAGAAAGCCGTGGACGGCCGCGCCACCGCCTACGTGTGCCGGTTCGGCACCTGCCAGGCCCCCACGCAGGACCCCGCGGTCATGCTGGAGCAGATCCTGGAGGGCTGGCAGCCCTAGGCCCGCCCTGAACGCACAAAGGCTCCCGGTTTTCGCCGGGAGCCTCTGGTTGGTCTGATCGTGCGGTTACTGCAGGTCTATGGTCCCCACGTCCGTGGTCAGGCCCGCGGTCACCGGAACGCTGAAGATGATGGAATCCCCATAGGCGCCGGCGGTGGGGCTGATCTCCAGGTCGTAGTCACCCTTCGGCAGCACCGGGAACATGAAGTCGCCGTCCAGGGTGTCGGCCCAGGCCACCACCGTGTCACCGGCGAAGGTGGTCGTCATGATATGGGCGCGGGCGTCCACGGGCAGCACCTGACCAAGAATGCCGCCGGACACCGCATCCACCGTCATGCGCAGGACGGGCTTCAGTTTGTAGCCGCCGTTGCCGGTTTCCACGATGGAGCGGTCGGCGTCGAAATCGATGGTGACCGAGTAGACGATCCCGCTGGTGATTTCGAAACTGTGCTTGAGCTTCAGGCCGCTGGTGTAGCCGCTGGGCACTTTCAGACCGTGCAGCTGG